>Ga0209611_10004009_pt1 | contig 25289 bp, 14 predicted proteins | sample S1TSphgellanicum_3_FD_187693 | JGI IMG/M metagenome (GOLD analysis project Ga0209611, IMG submission 187693) | Host-associated microbial communities from peat moss isolated from Minnesota, USA - S1T2_Fc - Sphagnum magellanicum MG (SPAdes) (version 2) | ecosystem: Host-associated > Plants > Peat...
AAGAATTTTTAAAAAATTTATAGATCAACCAGTGTAATTTGGTAAACATTCGCGGGTAAAGAATGTTATGACAAGGTGTTAAATGAAGAATTTTAAAGAATTTTAATGTGCAAATGAAGAATGTCATAACTATGAAATTTGACCAAAGTAAATTTAAATCAATATCTAGGTAAGAAGGTAAATAAGATTAGGTAGGTTAGTAGGAACTTACTTACTTAGGTAAGAGAAATAGGTAATTAAGGGGTAAAAAACTAAACAATTTTTTAAATTTTGGGTTTAGCCTTTATGGTTAAACCTCTTTGATTATCCCAACCCAAATGATACATGTTCTTTAATATGAAAATTCAAGATAAAACACCCTCCTTATATAGTTTACAAGATGGAAATGGAGGACAAAACATATTGAATAAACTTTCAAATTACAACATAAATTACAACTAAACAACTTATTTGCAAACTAAACTACAACAATTTTTTTTATCCCATATCTTTTATTCTACTTTTCAATTTTGTAAATTATATAACTAATATGTAAGGAAAAAATTAATTAAAATAGTTAATTCATTAATTAAATAATTAGCTAACTAATTAATTTATTAGCCAGTAAGTAATTACCAACCCACCTACCCATTTATCAACCTACCTACTATCTATTACTATTAATAAATCAATAGTAATAATTTTTCAACAACTATTAACTATTTTATCTAATAACTAATGATTATTAATTAACTAACTAATGATTTATATGTTATTTATTTATTTTTAATGTTTTAGCATTTAATTACTATTTATTAATTATTAAAATTAATTAATTAACATGTAATTATTAGTAACTATGAAAAGTATTAAATATAGTACTTAGTTAATGGGTACCCCTACCTATTTTTTTACCTACTAATTTAATCTACCATAAACCCTAAACCCTATTTGGCTAACTCACCTAGCAACCCACAATACATATGAAATGTATATTTAACATGACCAAAATACAACATAAACACGTGAGTGTATAAATATACTTTAATATATTTGAAAACACCCTAGTATACTTGAAAGGTATATATAGATACATAGAGGTCACCAAGTTGTGACTATTTTTGCAAGTAATTTGACTTCAATTCTGAATTTTTTAAATTTAATATGAAAATTGTTCTTTCAATTGTAAAAAATTTCATTAGAATTTAAATTATTTATTTCAATTCTGAAAAAATTAGTTGAACTCAAAAAACTTATTTGAATCTGAAAACTATTATTCCAATTCTGAAAGTTTTTAATTTAAATTTTAAAAAAATTGATCTGAAAAAAATGTATTTAAATTTTAAAATAGCTATTTCAATTCTTTAGAAATTTATTTGAATTTGAAGAAAAATATTTGAGTTTGAAAATTGCTATTTCATTCAATATTTAAATAATTATTTGAATTCAAAAATTGTTCTTTGAATCGGAAAATTGCGGTTTCAATTCTTTTTTAAAAATCTGAATTTTTTATTTTTTATTTGAATATGAGAATTGATATTTCAATTGTGAAAATTCATATTTAATTCAAAAACATTATTTGATCTGAAAATTGAGATTTGAATTTTGAATTATTATTTTCGAATGTAAAAAATAATATTTCAATTCAGAAAATTATTAATTGAGCCTAAAAATGGACATTTCAATTTTGAATATTGTTATTTGAATCTAAATTTGATAATAAAAGCTATAACAAGTGAGATAGTAAGAAAAATAATTATGAAAATATAGCTAGTCTAAGCTAGCCACTAAGTACAATAATAATTTAATGATAATCGTATTATTATTATTATTATATATTTTCAAATTATAACTAGTAATATTTATAATAAGTTAAGTAATAATAATATCTTATTGCTTATTCACTTTTGTTATTTATAATATTTGATATAGTTAGTAGGTAAACTAGGTTAATATAGTGTGGGTAATGGAAAGTAGTTGTAAATAACTTGTAACTAAGTTGTGACACTTACGACTATAATGTTTAACCCATATTACTCACCTTTCATTCTTTCATGTGTAGTATATAACTAGGTGCACTAGAAGTTTTCAAATTGCAAGTGTCATTCAAAGGATAAGCCAAAAAAAAGGTTAAACCCTAAAAGCTAAAACCCAAGAATTTTTTTTTTTCTTAAGCCTACTTGATTAACCTAAGCCTACTTACTTACTTCTTTAGGCTTAGATCTTATTTACTTATTCACATGTTGACATGATATTGACCTTAAATTAAACAATCCAAGATTAACTGGTTAATAAAAAATATTATATAGAGTTTAACTGCACCACATGCCACCAAATAATTGGCCTTCAAAAGATAAATGGACACAATTTATATGCCACATGGCACCAAATAATTGGCCTTAATAATAAATGGACATAATTAGTATGCCACATAGCAAATTTTTATTTTGCCACGTGTCATATATTAAGACCATACAAAATGGATGGTGTGGATTTTTCAAGATTAAATAAAAATAAATTTGAAATATTAAAAATTATTGCCACATGGCAACACATCATTTGTTGTTAAGGTGACCAAATTAGTCACATGGTAAGCCACAAATGGTAATATGTATACAATAAGTCAAAGGATGAAACCACATTTCTTTAATTTGTTTTTTACATCCACAATTTATGTAACTTGCAACTATTGTTTTATGTGACTTATCTAATGCGACTAAAAGGATTTTAGTTATAAATGTTGCTTACAACTAGAAATTAGTCATAAAGACTAGTAAAATAAAATAAAATCTACTAATGATGGTATATTTGTTAAAATTATGTATGCTTATTAACAAGTCTATATTGTCCACACATATGATTTTTCTTGGCATGCATAAATGTGGTTAATGCATATTTTTTATAAAAAGGCTCCACCAACCCTACTTCCAAAAGTTCTTTATGTTTGACCTTTAACCAAAACATGTTCCATCTCACTTGTAGAGTCTTTGAAAAATGGAGGTATCATCATACAAGATGATGTGTACCTCTTGCCCCTTGAATTTACCCAACTCCTTGAGGTTGAAAGCAAAACAATGAAAATAATCTTGTAACAATTGTTGCATATTGTGTGCCTCACCTCCTATTACCATGAGACCAATTTGAGATTCCCATGTTTTTGTAGTTGTTGATACCTTGGGCTTGGATGGTGATCCTTAATGCATGAGGTTGAAGCTACACCTTGTGATTACTAAAAAGTTGATATGGAGGCACTCCTCATGAAGACCCCATTCCATGTGCATCTAAAGTCCCCTTGGCTTCTTCAAACAAATCTAAAATCTTGGATGCCAAACTACATCCATCATGTATGTTCCCCATTCTAAACACTAAACCTCATGGCATCCATTACCATTTCCTTTCATGAAAAATCCCATAGTTGCCAAGGGTGTTTGGCGCATGTGGGATTATTGAATGTGACCTCATGATCATGCTATCCCACCTATAGGAATACATTTGTCCCAAGATGAAATCACTAGAAGAAATCTTGTCTATTGCAACTGGTTTTTGTAACTAATCTTTGATTTATGCAACCAACAAGCAGTTGCATAAGCCAAAAATTAATTGCACAAGTAAAAAACTAGTTACAAAAACTAGTTATAAAAGCCAATATTTCTTTTAGTGAATGTTAGATGGGATGAAATGAAAATTTGAGTGGGTGGGTGGGTGGTTAATGGACAATTGTTGTTGTTCAACTAAACCCTCCAACTAGTGTACAACTTTCATATGTGCAATTATGCCATGTGTCTGCATTCCCATTGTCCATGATGTACAAGCTTTGTAATTGGTTTTCAATTATGAAGTATGTTCATGTAGTTGGTTGGCCCCTATGTTGCTACTAAATGGCCATTATTGTACTACTAGTTGGCCATTACCATGCCACTATTGTGCTACAACTATGCCACTAGTTGTTACATATATATGTGTCACTATGGGGCCATGGTATTGTCATTGTTTTACAACTCGATGACCGTTATAGTGCCACTATTAGGCCACTAATAAAATACTACCAATTCACTCCATATTAAATTTGAATTTGTATACCTCAAATTGGATCCCAATGCCACATAAATTATATCAAAATTATTTATATTGGAGGTACATCAAGATATTTAAGCTTATACACCTAGAATTGTTTTTGGCTACATGAACAAGTGCGGAATTGATAACAATTGATTCTTTTGTGGATAACTCCTTGGCACCCACAAGGGTTGCATTGGTGGCATATTTAATATATAATTTTTATAGTTAATTTATTATATATTAAATAATAATTTATGGCTTAATTTACTTAATTATTATGAACTAAAAACTAGATTAAATAATTATGCCTTAATCTAAATTAATCAATCTAATTTAGAAAATTTGTGAAATTAGTTAATTTAGATAATTCATTGTTGAATAATTAACTAAAAATTAATTCTCAAATAGTGTAATAAATATTGTAGGCTTATTTTTTGTGATTATTGTTCCATTTTTTTATTAATAATATTCCATTACATTGCAACTCATAATATCATGTTGGCATACATATATATCAAACCATAAAATTTCATGAAAGGTGAAAGTTTATTTTTGAATTATAGTTAAAAACAATGTGTATATTCTATTGAACATTCAATAAGGGTGTACATATGGATATATCTTTATATATTTCAATGTCCTTTACTCAAATTCATGTTTATTATTTAATATTTCAAAATGAATTATTTTCAATAATTTAATAATTAATATGGAATATATCTAGTTATTATGAAATAATTAATTAATTAAACTGAATAATAAACTATTCATATGAATTCATCAATAAATTTTAAATAATTATTTTTAGTTAATTAATATAATAAATAAACAAATATATAAAATCAGATAATTTATTATCTAAATTCACTAACCAATGTTTTGTAATTTGATTATTTAATTCAAATAATTTATATAATTTTTTTTGCTAATTTAGGTGAGTAATTACTGAATTTTATTTGAATTCAAATCATCAATTATCATAATTTTTATTTTGAAATTTAATTATCTGAATTATATTTATTCAAATAATCAATCTAAATATTTAATTATCAGATATTTAATGAGATAATTATTTCATATGATTAATTATAAAATTCAGATTAATTACAGAATTAAAATCAAATACAAAGCATGTGGGAATTATTATTTTTGTAGTTGCAATTCAAGTGCAACTATAGTGCAACAAAAATATTTAACCCTTATGCTTTGTTTTCAAGATTTCATCTCACAAACTATGTAAAGAAGGTGTCTTCTCTTGCATTTTCACATTAAAATACATATACCATGTTGGGATGAGTTGATAAAAGTTTAACCCTAAAACACAAAACAACAATTAAAATTTATGTGATTACCTTTTTGTTCACATACCCTTCTAATATTATACCTTCCTACTTACCCACTTGCTTACCTAAGTAAGTAGGTCTTACTTTTCTACCTACCTTAATAGGTAAGTAAGTAGGTAGGTTGGTGTGTAGGAGCTACCAATTTACCTACCTATGGTTATGTACCGATCTACCTAGGTACTTGTATATACATTTGTATCCAAAATTCAATTAATATGCCATGTGGCAACTTTTGATTATGCCATGTGTCATAATCTAAGACCATCTAAAATGAATAATCATAATGGACCAGGGATATTATTTATTTTTTAAATCACCAAAAAATCCTCATATTGCCACGTGTTATATTTTGATGAATGGATGAAAAATGATGTCAACATAACATTATGGTTGTAGTCATAGGGGAGTTGTATAGTAGTTGAAAAACAATTGTTGCGACAAAGGTGCAATTGAATTACAATGAATTGCATAATATGTATGGTGAGTTGCAATTCATGCAACTTATGCAATTTGTCCAATAACACTCATAACATAAAAATATGGTGAGTTACAAGTGGTCATTTCAATTCAAAAATTAAGTGCAAGGCCAATTGCAAAACACCATTTTTTTTCATAGTGTGGTCTACTGTTTGGGGATAATTTGTTTTTTTTATACTACTTCTAACCATATGTGTCAATGGAGAGGTCTCCAACTTATAGTCATTGTTGATTTGTGTAGTGGGAATTGCCCTTTGGTTTCACACAATCCATCATAATCATTGTGTAATTAGTGAGTTTTGTTGGTTTTTACAACTTCAATAAAAAATTTCCTCTTAAAATTATAACCCTACATTTCCAACTTATGTAGAATTTAGGGCACATTAGATTTGGTTGTTGTCATGTTTATTATGTAGCATTTTGCACGAGGTGTTGATATAATAAGAGTGCCCAACTTGCATTTTTTGTAAGGTTGACTTGTAGTTTTATAGTATAGTTGAGAGACAATTGAACCAACATTGCAACAAATACATTAGTCCCTTGAACTACATTTCATCCATCCAACTAACATTTATCATTCATCTTTATGTTCTGGGACTCACCAAAGTAATTGAACACAAGACTCATGAAGTTGACACATCACTTCAAGAGGCATGACCATAGGTTATGTCATTTTCCTAGTCAATGTTTCAACCATAATTCAATTATAAAATTTATAGGTGCCAAGAATATTTTGTGAATGACCCCTTAGTTGAGATTTACTTTCAATTGTCCACCAAAAAATACAAAGTTCAACTTATTTGGCAGCCCCAAATTATTTTTTAATATTAAAAAAATTACAATCGAAAATGTAATAAAAAATGACATGTAATCAAAATCGGTTAGTTGAAAAAAGGGATTTATTACTAGTGATTTTTTTCCAATAAGTTATGAAAGGTTGCAAAATCAATTTCATTCATGAATTTTATACTCATGGATAAAATTTAATGCATCATTTAACAACCAATGGCCCTTGGATTGGTTCAAAATAGAAATAGATACAACAAAACCAAGGGAATCAACAATAAATTGATATATGTGTTATGTCAATGGAGGTGGTACTCTTGCAATCATTTTCACTGAATTTTGTTTCTATAACATAATATGATATCTTTTATAAACTACAAAGTTTCTTGGAAAATGGTAACTTTACTAGCAAATCTACAAAAGCAAAAGAAAAAAATTGGATTATTTATAGCAAAATAAAATAAAATTGTAAACATAAAAAAGTCAACCAAATTTTGTTTTTTTACCTTGTTTCACTATAATATTCAATTTCCTTGGAGGAAGACTTGAATTGACACATGCCTTGTTCCATTCTTGCTTACCTTTTCTTAAAAATTTTAGCCTAATTATGCATTTCTACAAATCTCCTTGAGTAGCATCGATAGATACATATCCTAGGCCTTTGCAAAAAATTTCATCTATTGTTGCATATGAACATGCTTTAGAAAATGCATGACCAAAACAAGTTATTTGAAAACTTTTTTCCAAACTCAACACATCACAATTTATAATTGATTTTAGGGTTGTAGTCATAATGTTTAGATTACATCCCTCATCCTTGACATAAGCAACAATTTTCCTCCTCAATTCATAAATGTCCAATAATTTTGTTAAATTTTTATCCAAAGTTTATCGTCTAGTATCTATTACCTCAAAAAGGCCAATGGTAATGTGTTTTGGCTAGCAATTAGCCCCTACAAAATTGATCACCAATGTAAAAATATCATGTCCACCCTTTGACATAGACAAATCAAAACTTGTAGTTGCAAAATGTCATTTTATTGAAGTTGGCAAAACATACTTTTTTTTTCCCCCATTAAACCGGTCAGTAATTGGTGAAAAAACTATGTTCTTGAAAGGAAAAAAAGTCTTGGATACAAATGTATATTAAATTGTTTCAACCAAATACTTTCCACAACTTGCAAACAAAGATGGTTTTTGATAATTAAAAATCCAAGATCCTCCAAAAATTGTTTTGGTTGCGGATCATCTTTCTTAAAAGATTATTTTGCAACAAAAGAAAATGATATGGAATTGGAAGACATATTTGGTCCTTTTTTTGCAATTTGTCATCTTCCCTTAAAGGATTGTTCACTTATTCTTCAATTTTAAAATAATAATAAAATGGTCAACATTTACATGTTTTCTCAATGCAATTATATCATTAATTGTGTTATATATGAATAATCTTCTTGCTTGAGTTTTTGGATTTAAATTCAAAATTAGATTATTATAACAAAAAATACAACACATGACTTGAGGAGATCAAATTTTTTGTTATCAATAACACAATAAAATGCCCAACATAATGCATTTACGTAATTGAGTTTCCAAAAGAATCTTTGTGCATGTAACTTTCTCAAATTTTCATCCATTTTTTCTTCATTATTTTATGGATTTCTACTTCTTTCTATTTGGACACTTCCATTTTCTTCAAGTTCTTACAATGGTTCATCTTTTATTTTTATTTCATTCATGTATACATCATATGTATTTTCATTTTTAGAGGATTGTTCTATGTTTAATTTGAAGTTACAAATTAGTGTCTTGATGAGTAAAAAAAAACTAAACAATTAGATGATCTATCAAAACTAACATTTACAAGATGAAATTTATTTCCTAAACATTTACAAAACAATATACAATTTGTAATGGAATTTTGTAATGAAACGTATAGAAAAATAAAAATAAGAAAACCCTGAAAAAAGACTAAATTTTTATTTAAAAAAAACTAAAACAAAAAAGAGTAAAAAAAAATACTCACCTCAAAGGTTTGTTGGTTAGTTTAATGCTCCAAGCTCCAAGTTGCATAGGGTAGAAGGGGGAAAATACCAAACTAACACCAAGGAAATAAGAACACCACCAACACAAGAATAACAACAACCAATGGTTGGGCCAAAAGGTATTTGAGCACCAATGCAAGAAGATTAGGAACACCATGCGAAAAGAGCAATAACACAAAGCAAAAAGACTAACAGCACAACATGGGAAAAGTAGCAAGACCATGCGAGAAGAACAACAAAACCAACATGAAAAAAATAGCAACAAAATGTGAGAAAAGTAGCATGAGGAATGTGACAAGAACAACAACACATACGCAATAAAAACAACAAGACCACACAAGAAAAACAATAACACCAACGCAAAAAAAGAACGCCAATGAGAAATAAACAACATGAATACGACAAGAGTAGCAACACCATGTGACAAGAAGAGCATGACCATGAAAAAATAACAATAACACCAATGCGAGAAGAACAAAACCCACTCAAAAAGAGCAGCACCCATCTGATAAGAGCACCAACATGAGAAGAGTAGTAACTACAACCCAAGAAGAACATCAGCATACAACACACAAAACACTTGAAAAAAAGAAACAACACACTTGAAAAGAAAGGAGCTTAAACTCTTTTTATAATTGTTCCCCTAACCCTAAATAGTGCCTCCGTCTCCTTAACCAAAGGCTACTATTTAGGAACCTCAATTTAGCACATGACCTTGAGAATCAAATGTAAGTTCTATGAGGGAACCTGTCCGGTTCTCATGACCAGCTCTCATTCATGTGAAAACTTAAGGTTGGTTCTCCCTTTGGTTCTCACATGTAATGAGTTGAAACCTGAGTTGAAAACCAAGTGACCATTTGAAAACCGCCAAACATTGATCACTTCACCCCTCCACACATGCGAGTTTCCTCCTGAAGGCCAAGCAGTTCAAAAAACGAAATGTCTACTATCAAAATTTTCCCTCCCTTGGGTGGATATCATGGGTTAAAAATTTCAAAAGAAGAATCGGCTCAGCTCTTTATGCTCAGTAGGCCATGAGCTTTATCGAATTCAGACCTGTGCTTGGCTCCACCTCAGGTGAGCCCTTATTCCAGTAAAGCCGATTGCCTCAGGCTTTACCTTACATGACCATTTAACTAAAAGTACAGGCAAAAAGACCAGCCATATATGGAAAAACACCTTTGACTTCCACAAAGAGACAAAAGAAAGAACTGCTAAAGGGCGAGAGTACTGAGTGAACCAGTAGCTGACACCCACCAGTGCAACAAACATGCTGGATGGATTCCATTGTATTCGTGTCCCACAGCCCACCAAAGTGGTTAGCTATGTACTAACTACTAAACCATTCACATGTACAATGCACAGCCTGCCTTGAAGGCAGACTTCACAGGCAATTTTCCTTCAACCCCTGCAGCAGCAGCAGCAGCAGCAGCAGGAAAACAAACAAATTTGACGACTTATCATTGCAATGGGAATGAGGTTAGGCACCAGAAAGTGATTCACTGGGCCAAGCAAAGGAACAGTCAGAGAACACGCAGCATGGACCAGTTTGAACACTTTGAATCTTGAAATTATAGGCTACTCATCAAAGGAGAAAGAAAGGAAAAAAATAATTCATTCTGTCAAAAAATTCAATCACCTAGTTATGTTCATTTTAATATATCAGTCAGATAAAGGGGGAATATAAAATTTCAAAAAAAAAATCAGCCAGATAAAGGATGAATATAAAATTTCAAAAATATATATCAACCAGATAAAGGGTGAATATAAAATTTCAAAAATATATATCAGCCAGGTAAAGGTAAATAATTTTTTTTTAAAAATTCAAAACTGGGTAATGGTATAAATGGTTTGTAAAATTATCAATCTTGGTAAGAGTAAAGATAAATGATGAACATTTACCCTACTTGTAGGTTAAGGGTAAGGGTAAATATTTCATCATTTTACCCTATGTATATCATGCAAATATACCTGCGCGAGTAAATAAATGTAGGGTAAAACTGACATTTACATGAGTATGGTACATTTCAAAGTGAAGAAAGACAAGTATTCAATTGGCATTGCAAATATGAACACGTGTCAAAAAAAATTGTGAATTTTTTTGCACTATTGTGAAATCTGAAAATGAGTTGAGACACTCTCAAATGCTTTTTTGGGAAAATTTTGAAAATTTTGGCCAAAAGAGTAGGGGAAAAAAAAACCCTGAGTTCATCACATTTAGACTTTGTGATCCTATAGGTAGATAAAAAGTAGCCTATTCTAAAAAACTATTAGCTTTTTATCTATCTTGTAGCCAAATTTGGCTAGATCCTCCTATGGATAATTATTAATGTGGCTACATAACAAAATTGAAAAAAATAAAGTTGATGAAAACATGAAATTTTGAACATCCTATAATTTTTTAAAAATCAAATCAATCACTAGCATTAAAAATATATTGAAAATGTTTTTATAATGCAAAACTAGTAAAATTTAAATGGGTTGCATGAGCACATGATAAGAGTTTTTTCAAGGTTACTAAAGTGATGGGAAAATTATATATATATATATCATAATTCAAACAAATCCATTTTAACCACATGCTTTGCAAAACATAAAAATGCACATACAATCAATAATGACCTTGGCACATACCCTCTATTTACACTCTTCAAAACAATTACCCTCCCTCAAGCAAAGGTAAACCTCAACTATATACTAATCAAAGTAAAATAAAGACAGAGTAAATCTTAAACATGTACTGGCCGGATAAGGTAATTTAAAGGGTAACCTGAAAACATTTACGAGCCGGGTAGGGTATATGTATATGTATGCTGTTATATACTCATATGTATATCAGGGTACTGGATTTACCCGCCCAACACTGCAATGGACCACTTTGACAAGCTCTAGAAACTTCTGTTCAATTCTCCTCCATATCTTATTGGAAAATAAAGGGCCATTTTGCCACCAACAAAAAGGACTACGGGTTGGGTCTGTTGCGAGGTTTTATTTTTTCCAATTTTGTGATGTAGCTGAAGTGGAGATCATCCATAAGAAAATTTTAGCCAGATTTGGCTACAGACTAGATCTGAAAGTAGGAAAAAAAAACACAAGAACCCTTCTATATTCTTGGTTACCTACTGGAACTTATCATAAAATTCTGGCGATCTGGAAATTTTTTTGGGTGGAAATCTGGCGAATTTCGGCCATTTTTTTTTCATGCAAAAATTTTATCTTATTGAAATCCTTTGTGTAGGTCGAAACCATATTTTTCAGGTCGAAATTTGGCGAAATTTTGCCCCCAAAAAAACAAACACTGACTCTGTTGTGAGAGCCCCCATCAATCATTAGTCCTTCCATTGCCTGACTTATTTTACTCAAAGGAATCAAAGGAGAAAGCAGACTCCCTTCCCCTGCCCCTTCCCCCCCAATCTGGGAAGAAAAATACAAGCCCAGAATGGAAAACCCAAAAAAAAAATACAATCGAGGAAGATCATGTACCAACAACAGAACTTTATTGAATCCAACCTGAAAAAAATTATGTAGGTACCAAAAGGAGAGTACCTACATCCCTTTGGGTAGATTTTTTATAAAACATAATAATTTAAAAATAATTTATTATTCTTAATATAAAAAAATTATTTATTCTTAAATATAATTAATAATTTATATAATTGTTCGTAATCACATATATGCATAATAGAATTAGTCATAGATTTTTATGAATAAATTAAGAGTGTTTTGGGTATGAGTTTCAAGTCTTAACATTTTGCTTAGAACTCATTCAAATTTAGGAAAATTATACACAAAAAGCAGTAATTGGATTGAGGCAATGAACGCATAGCGTGGTCCTTTTCCCATTTTGCTGCACAAGGATGCATAGAGGTAGGAAGTTTTGGGCTCATTTGAAGATGAACTAGATGGTGAAGTTCTTGACTCCTAGAGTGTAGAAATCTTTTTTACAACCCAATTTTTTCATGTTCCTCATTCTCTCCAAAGAGAAAACTAAAAGGGTGTAGTTTCAAGTTAGGGCTCTTGATGGAAGTAGTGGCACCAAGTAGGTTATCATCACTTAGAATTGTGGAGTTTGATGTGATCTCTCTCTTTAGAATTTTTTTGATATTTTCATAAAATTACACATGCCACAATGGGTGAGAAGTGGCAACAATATGTTGTGAAATTGACACAACAAATGATGGTATACCAACACCTTTCACATCTTCAAAAACCAATCACCTCAGTTTTAATCCAATTGTATATAGGGTAGATCATTGGATATTCTTCCTTTGGAAATTTTGAATAATTTTCATCCAATATGTGTTGGATGAATTTTTAAAAAATGTTTACTTTCAGAGCTCAAAATTGATATAATTTTTTCTTTTTGCATCATATGTGAATGTTGCACCTCTTGCTTTAAAAGAATTGGGTTATTTTAAAGTTTGAACACTATTCATTTAAGTTTTTTCTTGACTTTTGCTCTATGATAGTAGATACAAAATGTGACATACTTCAGGCTTGGTTTGTGTTACAACTATAAATTTACAGATTGTAAATGTGGGTCCTTTAGTTGATCACATTTACCAAAACAACCTCAAAATTCTTAAATCATGGGCACACATAATAAAAACCTTTTTTGCACAATTGATGAAAATAAAAAGAACATATCACAGAAAGATAATTTAGAATTAGAGTGAATGTTTCAACAATTAATTCATATGAACTTGACACATGTTATGAAACAAAATCTAGAGAAAGATAAACATAAACAATTCCACAACCAACAAAACAAACACTTATAAAAAAGTTGAATGAAATACAATGTCATAACTTTACAAAAACCCATAAAAAATACTTACATCTCTATTTTAAATTCAATTCTATGGAATGGATACATATTGTAATTACATCTCCTACACAAAACATTTCACCTAATGACCAAACAATTGGACAAACAACCAATCTCATAGAAGGTAGAACTAATTGAACAAGTTGAGACTCCAAATGTTTGAATGATGAATGTGTTAATGTTTGGTAGCAAAAAAATTGTATTTTATTAGTTCACCTTTTCTATTTATGTTAAAATCTTGTTTCTCTAGTAAAGCTTCTTGATACCTCCTCTTGTTCAATGTGAGATTATTGACAACAATTAACACAAAATGGGTTGTTGTTCACCTCTTGTTTATCAAATCGGTTGATATGAGAAAAAAATGTCATGTTCAAATTGATTCTAATATTGAATGCAAATTTTGCTTCTCTATCACACCAAAGGTATTATAAACCCTTATTGGCACAACTATTGGTGGGAGGGATGATGATGGTGCATGAATGCTTGAGTGAGTTTTTCAAAAAACAAACTTGGTATTATTTGGTTGGTCTTTGTTCTTGCACAAATTATAGAAGGACGAATCACGTACAACTTTATTTACCAAAGTTGTTTTCATGAGCTTGCCCATGATGACCATTGAAATTCATCTCTTGTTTCTATCACTAGAACTTGTTAATGTTGTTGGTTGCCTATTGTCTTTTCCAACAATGACAACTCATGACTCCTTGTGCCAAGTGGGCTTGCAAAGGGGATTATATAACAAATAATCATTCCCACTAAAGTGTAATGATCAATAACCCCTCCAACAACTACACCAAAATATTCTCATTATTATTACATCCACGATTACATTTGCAATTATATGTGCCATTAGTGACTACTTGACTTTGTAATTGAATTAGACCTGTAACTTTGGACCTCTAATTGTAAACATGGTCATAATCATAAGGCCAGTACATGTGACTTCCATGACTATGGTCATCTTCAACATACAACTACAAACATGATTGGACATACAATGACATAGATGACATGTGGTGTCTTTTCATAATCCAAGCATGGTAAATTAGATTGCTAAAGTTCCTTGCAACATAAATGAAAAGTAACCATCAAGTAAGATTTGATATATTGAACTTCAAAATATTATTCAATTCAATGATTAACACCAATGTTTTTTCCAACTTTGTTCAAATTTTAAATAAAGACTACATGTTTAAAGTAAGTTTAAGTATATTCATTGAAATTCAAGCAAGCTCACAATTTATTTTCAACCTTTAAGTAGGTTGTAAGTAGATAAAATATTACATTTAAATTTTTTTTGAATTAAAGGAGTCCTAAAATGTACTTGAGACTTTTCACATTTTTAACATTCTAATCAAAATATATCTAGCTTGTAAGGTAAAAGTAGGTTTGAAAAAAATATTTGCTATTCAATTTCAAACATTCTTATTATTTACTTTTATTATATTAAACTTCTTCAAATTTTATACTCAACTTACTATAAACCCAATGAAAGCATAGATGTTTTCAAAATGAAACATAATTTTTTTTCCAATCTACTTTTTTGTGTTTATATAAAAAATTGTCATATTTTAAATCAAATTTTAAGCAGACATACTTTTTGGTCTAATTTATCATGCTTGGATCTTTTATCCTAGCCTAAAGGGCCTATGCATGTAAAAGAATTGTAAATAAGAGTTGAACCTTTTGCCTCCAAAATGAAAAAACCAAGTCCTTAACTAATGCACCACAAATTCATAATGTAATCATTTTTATCAACATATTATTATGAACATGTTTATTTCATATGCTTTTACATTGAGCTTATGCAGATAGGTAGGAAGGTAGGCAACATGTAAGTAGATGGTCAATATTCCAATACATTTACCTAATTACAATTTGCCCACCTATTACCTTCCTACCTACCAATCTAGTTCTCAACAACCCGCAACGTACATAACCTAGGCTTAATCTATGCATTATATATATATATATATATACCTCAAAATGATCAATTTTACACATGTAATCATAGTTATGATGATGGTTGCAATTTGTTTCTTAGTCATGATTGTAATATCAATGTAACAATTAGCTTGCAACTGGCCTTGCAGGAGATAAACACATTCTCTCTGTGTGCTAATCATGTCTTTCTTCTATGGGCAGCAAACAAGAGCACCATCACAATTCATATTATACTACAGGAGAGTAATTCTTACCTGTTTTGTGTAAGCCTTGGTCAAGTCACCCAATTTGACCACTTTTCAGTACAAGTCTTGTCTTCAAAAGAGTATCAGGTCTTTCAGAGCGCCAACAACACCGCTCTCCAATATCCAGGATCATACATGTTGCACTGCATTTTTACTGTGTCCATCACATTAAATAATCAATTGGAATTAAGAGTATAAATTCACTCCATTCACATGATCGTGCAAATTGTGACACGATTTTTAGATATATTCATCAAGCTTAAATCAATTCAAATCAAGCAATCCATTTGGGACAGTACAACCACAATAGACCTAGGCAGGGACAAGTCCCGAAATTGTACAGATTCATGGTCATTTGTTCATGTGTTTTCTTTCTTTTCTTCACTGTTATCCTGGGGACAGGAAGTGCACCCTTTTCCTAATTTCTTCTAACTGAGCCAATCCACCAACAGGCACTCAATCTGCATATCTAGAAAATACAGCAACTCTACTACTGAATTATCTGTGACAAATTACATCTAATTGCACTCTCTGCATGAAATTTCCATGATGTATACATAAATCTCAGTGTGTGCTACAGAGAAGTGACTATGATCCATAACAGGTTATGGTCATTGAGTAGGGAATATCACCAGGCATTGGTAACACACGAGCTTCCAACATGTTCTGCCTTCACACTTCATTGTCACCACCAGCACAAGCCGGATGAACCAATTAGGACCATCATCACTCTAAGAGGACACATACTCTGCTCCTCTCACACTCTGAACAACCAACTCCAATTGATTGACACTCCCAACTCTGCCTTTCATCTCACAAACAACTACTACTTCAGGTTGTAAACCACTGCACAACCACCCAAAGCCACATCCACCACCAGCTTCTTCCACAACTCACACAAAAAGCTCCTCAATACAAAAGAAACAAAAGAACCCAAATTGTCACATCATGCTACTCCTTGTTCAGATGTTCGCGTATACACCAGATGACAGCTTTCACAGGAAATGAGTAAAATAAAACCATCTTACATTTGCAATTCAAGAATAATACAAACTGTGCTCCCACCTCTTTGTGTGCCACATGAGGAAACATTGCAAATTCTATGTTAGATATTGGCATGATTAATCAGTTGGCAACCCATACCAAGCATAGGATAACTGGAGATTCTAGCCAGAGTGTAAATGTGCTCACAGTCACCCCTTGAACTGCATAATAGTAGAGATCTGAAGGACACTCTAACTTGTGTTCTACCTTACATCATTGCATCATAATTGGAATGGCAATTCTAACATGTTCAAGAATCATGTCTTGAAAAGCAATAACATTGAAGAAACACAAATTGGGTTCCACTGCCTAAGTCAAAATACTTCATGATAAAGTTTGCAGACCAAAAAGCACATGCGGATTTTAACAGATAGATGTTCCTATGATGTCTCACAATTTGAAAGATTAGAAGTCCACAATGACAATGACAAGCACCCATAGGTGTAGCACATAAAACATTTTGCAATAACACTCTTGGACCCAAGTTAGACATAGTCACTACAAAGGAAGTCACAACTCACCTTGAGGATCTGCTTCATGTTGAGGATTGAAGAATGCAGCCAATAATTACAGCCAAAGAGTTGACACTAGTTTGTGCAGAAGTTCACTCCAGGTGAGCCCAAGAATCTGCAGACTTGAGCTCACTAGAATAAAAATAAGAAACCTACAATCTTAAAACTTCCCCTATTGCCTTCACAGGATGACTACAAAACATGGCCCCAAAAGACAGTCCTTGTAGCAGAGGCCATGCCTTTATGCACTTGTACACAGAAGACTGCCAAGTTTTTCTATAACCTTCCCTCCTACCTTCAAAGTACAAAGAAGACTGCCAAGTTTTTCTATAACCTTCCCTCCTACCTTCAAAGCTGTCTGACAACAAAAACTTGCCCAACCTGACTAACAAGTGGAGGGGAACCCAATACATCTGGCTTGAGCAGTACTACAGCTGCTGAAACTTCAGAATCCTGAGTGAGACTCCCAAAGAATAGAAGATGCCACCTCATTAACCCCTAAAACATCAGACAGACCCAATATGGGCTGCTTTTCAATGTAAATGCACACTGTCCTGACATTAAAAGCTAACATCTACACTCTTAGAGAACATATACATCCAACCTACCTGAATACAAGTCACTATGAAGACTGCACAGTCAAATAAGTGTTTCTCGACTTTCAAAAAATAAATATGCACAACAAATTTTGATCATTAGGTGTGCCATATAGATTATATGGGACAGAAATTAGGAGTCAGACATGAATTGTGCAGCTGTGACAGAAACTCTTATATTCCCTTCTATTGCAATGTCTATGCTTTCAATCTACACTTATACATGGATGCAGATTGATTTGATATTGTCAATAAGACAGGAGTAGGTCAATACTGGTGAGCACAGCTACCAAATATCTATCCTTGGACATGAAGAGCTATTGACTCTTCAACAGAAGAATCCAGCCAAGTATGTGAGTTCATGTATATCTCATCGATCATTTCATACATGATCCAGTATTATCCATCCAATGTTGAGCCATTTACAAACCCACAACTTCCAAAGTCCTTAAATGGCAAGATTCCTTGATTGTTTACTGATGAGCTCTCTGAGAACAATTGGACAAAGAACTTGTAATGGGTACTGTGGTGGCAAAACCTGAAGTCTGTAAGCGTAAAACCACATTGCCCTTTGGGAAATATAATCATAAGGAGGGATCCCTGAAGTGCAATGTTGCTGACCCCCAAAGTGGGAACAGTGTCCCCTGTGGAGCACAATGAATCCTTTAAGCTTTGCAGAACAAGAAGATCTTCAGCAAGGAGTGGCTTGAATACCAAGATTTCAAAATACAAAATCAATCTCAAAAATGTTTGAATTTAGGTGGAGAGTGATAGAGGAACTACCAACACCCCACCTCCGTGTTTATAGCAGTGTGCATGTTAAGGCAGTGGCTCCTGAACATTGCCAAGTCTGTTGAGGTGCAAATATGCATCGGTGCCTGTCCACCCAATCCATGTATAAATAAAAGAAAAATGAGGTGGGAAAGAGGGGTGAAAGTTTTGACTGAAAAAGTGCATACATACCTGATAACACAACTAAATGAAAAAATGAAGGTTTGAACACCATGAGAGTCAAGTCAGTCAAATTACCATAGCCCTCCATGGAAATAATCTGAAGGTCACCTCCAAAGTAACGTGCATAGAGACGACTGATGGGGAGTCCATATCCATAACCAGCCATCACATTAGGCGTCTCCTGATCTTGTCTTCCAAGAACAACTGGATTTTTTGCAGTACTGTACAAATAAGTCCAAATTTTGGGCAGCCCACTTCTAGGGATGCCCCCTCCTTCATCTGAAATCTGTCGCCCCAAGCATCACGTGCATAGATCCCATTAGGAATCCAAACCTCTACCAGGAATCTAACATACAAAACAGTGTTTGAGCTCGGGTCATAATTAACAGTTCCAAATCTAGATTGACAAACTGCATGTGGACATGAAAAAGGTGACTAGCTAAAGACAGATATAAAACGAAAGTTGAAGTACCTTGATGGTAACATCTTCAATGCCATCTGCCACAACCACCCGAATTGGCGGGGACTCATTGTCATCATCCATGAAACGCTCTTGCACGGCTCGGAGAGAGTTTTTAACCAACTCAAACAGCATTTGATGTAAATGTGTTGGCACATACCTATTTACAAGCATTTAATCAATCAGTCTATGCTGGAAATGCACACCCCATTTGCAGGTCTGAATCTAATTTCTAATGTGGCAAAAATGAAGCCCTATGGATAGGAGAGAGGGAATAAAAGAGATGCTTTCAATGAGATTAGGCAAAAAAATGTACGCAAAAGTGAAATTTGGGTCGCCATAAACATGCACTTCAGGGGCACTTCCATATGTACGCATACAAGCTGACCGTGCATCTTCAATTGCATTTTGAGCAACCTCTACTGGAGACACCCCTGCAGAAATGAGGCCAACATAGCCAGGTGCAGGATTTTGTTGATGAAGTGCCACATGCTGACCTGGATAAACATTTCAGTGAGCCATATCAGTAAAACCACATACACCTGACCATTATACAGTGCACATACTCCAACTCTGATTCCACTTGCACATGTTTGTAAGAAACTGACAGCTCACTTTTTGTAACGTTATGCTTCATGTCATTCACAAAGTATCAGGCCATCACCTTTATGATGAATAGCAATGACTAGCCTCTATGACTTGCCACTGACCGCAGTAGCTCCAGATGTTATGCATAGATAAGTATATAACAATCTGCTCAATACTTATGGCAAATAATTATAGAAAAAATTGTGACTTGACTTTGTGTTGCATTTCGAGAAGCAACAAGAAAAGTGACAACTTGGCTAGCGCTCAAAACAGACACCTATGATAAACATCGATTTCCACGTGATGCCCAAAAAAGGTAACAACAGACAAATTTGAGCAATTCAATTGAAAAAGACAAACAACTTCCTGATCCACTATTTTCAGGGCTATTGCCAACCTCTAAAAACACATCAAGAAAGTCAAAAAATTTGATTTTGAACTGATCTTCCTTTGTAATACCTTGAATAAAAATACTATCTTGCACTCACAAATACAGATTCCAAAGATCTCAGGCATAGTATTGATGTTGGAGACTTAGATATAGCTGAAGGACGCACCAATGAGCATACGTATACCAATGCGTGACATATAGAAACGGTCAAGGAACTGATGGATCTCTGGTAGCTCATTCAAGCCAACTTTGCGTCCTAGATCCTCCTTCAACTCTTGAATACCCATTGCCATGGTAGGCATCACATCATTATGTCGCATCTTAACTTGGTTTATAAGCTCTGTAAACTTGAGCTCATCATGAAGATCTTGAATATCTGGAAAGCTTCGCAAATCTTTGAAAGAGTCAACATACCAATCACGTACCTGCAGATAGGTATTCCATAAGGATTAGAGCGAGCCCATTCACATGTGTTAAACCAAAACTACATGTAAGATTGTCAGTGAATTGCACCTCATTACTTTCACTATCACTAAATTCTGAATTTCAGCACCAGAACAGTGCCACCATCAGTTACACTGAGTGTCAAGGATAAACAAAGGATCTTCACTCTGTTGTAGGATCTTGCCAGAATACAACCTAAAACCCCATACATGTGAATGATGAGAGTGAGGGAGACCTATCAGATTCTAGTGTCACATTAATTGAGTATAGACATCATGTTCTTCACATTCTCCACATGCAAGAGCAACCACAACAGACAAAGGAGAAAGGAGGGATATATGAATGAAGATGGGTGGACTGCAGTGTGGGGCAGAGGGGAAAATTTTGCCTTGAGAACAGGAGCTTTTGTAGAAAGTCCATGAGGAAGGTTTTCGAGCTCTGTGACTCGGTGTGCAAGCCGGACAGGCAGTTCCTTGTGCAAAAACTGAGAGGAAAGCAGAAGGTTTCTTCCTGAAGGATATGCCCCAAAGTCCATCATGTACTTGAGGCTCACTCCCGTTTGTTTCTTAAAACTACATCTGTAGATGTCGTCCACCACATTCCTTGAGACGGTCTCTGACAATTTTCGTACTGCTCTTGCCATGACTGCAGTAGAGCTCCAATAGTCCAAGCACGTCCGTATTATCTGGACAGTACCCACTCTGCGAGGAAAATAGCAGACACCGGATTGTAAGCATTTCTGGCTGCAACGGTTCTAGAATACTACGATCAGAAAGCGCGACCACCTTGTGACAGTTAGTCAAGCAAAGTCTTGAGAGGCAAGAATACTATGAGCCTGGGAAACTCTGCAAGTATCCATCCAAGTCGTCAGGTTTTCTAAGCGACTGTTCGTGCGCAGTTTCCCTGTCAGAAACAAGGTTTGCATCGTGAAGTTGCATCGGAAAACATGAGCGCTGACACTAGCTCTCTAGCCATTTTCTACTTTCAATGTTTGACAGAACTCGATACCGAAAGAGAAAAGACATGCACAGAGATGCAACCAAGGGCTTCCCCCTTCCAGAAAAGAACGAACTAGCTTGTGAAATATTTTTCTGCTGCTCAAAGTAAAACTACGCGGGTATTCTGTCTGTCTCCAAACTAGCGCCAACAATCGATCCCAAGCTATCCGAAGAGTTTCCGGGAGAGTTGTAAAAACAAATCGCAACAACTGGATCCGGTATGTGAAATAAATGGAAGAGCAGCTCTCACCTATTGTCCGATGACCGTCTACGCGACGAGTGTTTGGTCACTCCTAGTGCTGTAATATTGCTTCCCGCGAGGCTTCGAAGCAGCTAGCTTCCCGTTCTCAAATTGTCGATGCACGAATGATTCCTTTCGTCTTCGAGCGCATGATGCCATGCTAGAGAAAAGGAACTCCGCACACCAACGCAGCCACCAACACCTTATACCCACAATACGTATACAAGTGCAGCGCCGTAAACTTTATTATGCGCAAGAAAACATCGAACCAAGTCCAAATTGCGTCATTCTCGGACTCTTCTTGCATCAAAAGGAGATCCAAAAATTGCAAATCCGGTAAGAAGAGTCTTCATTCCCACACAGAGCACAATCGGAGGAGAGAAACACGGGGGGGGGGAGAGTATAGGCTTCAGGATTTCGGCTATGGCGGGGGGGCGGGCGGAAAGCGAGACGGAAAAGGCGAGGAACGAGGAGCCTGACGGTGCGCGCAGGACGACGAGAAGAAATCCAATTCTCGTCCCCTCCGTACTCGACGATCACGTCCCTCCTCGTCCACTGCTGACGAGAATTCACCCACAAGACTTCACCTCCTCCTTCCCACCGACGACGAGAAACCCCAATCTCGTCCGTAAAGTGTACCCCACGTGGTACTTTCGTCCGTCCGTTACCACAAAACTCCGTCCACTCGTTTACCTACGTGGTGGGCTCTTAATCCGTCCCCCCCACCCTTTCCCCATTCCAACTTTTCCAAAGCAGGGTTTTTGTTTTTAATTAGTTTTTTTAATTATAATTTTAAAAATTGCAAATTTGGCGATTTTTCCCCAAAAGTTTAGCAAATTTAGTCAAATTTACACTAGAAAACACAATTATCCAAAAAATTCCCAAATGTTTTTGGTCCAGAAACAACGAAATTTGTTCCCCCCCCTTCCCCCAAAAAATTCACCGATTCCAAGCAACCCTAAAAGATCATCAATATCTAAACCTCATATTTTTCTCTTCTTTCTTATTGGGTGATTTTTTATTTTCTTTCATATTTGGGATTTTTGAACCCACCACAACGCACATGGGCAGTATACGGTATCTCACAATTTAGAGAGCAAAGAAGTGATCGAAAGCCGTGCATAACTAGAAATGAAGATGAGGACCACTATTTAGCCCCACCGAACTATAGAATTATAATATATGTGGCACGCGGCCGTGCACATGTTGCTCAAGTCTACATATTATATTACGGTGGCCAATGATGAAGAAGGTGATGGGCAATTGAATCTCAATTGGTAATTGGTCACCACCCCATACATTCAGACCGCCTACACCTACCCATCATCCATCAAAACAAATTGGTGGATGACCAACGGTTTTACCCATGTGGTTTTATTATTGATGAGGATGATGGCCATCATGGATGATACCCATCCTTGGCTTTGTTCATGTTGGGGGTCCTTGAATCGCAACGGGGGTATCATGAAAGGGAGAGGATTCCAATTCATACCCAAAAAAAATAATTCACCCCTTGTAAAAAGTGTGAGATTTCAATGCATGCAAAGGAAAATATTCACCTAACGAAGGTGTATAGCCGGTTAGGCTATTGTCCGCCTAATAATTAAAATTTTAAAAATATTTTCATTAGGATTTTTTTAATTTCATTTTTAAAAATTAGGCACATTGGGGGCATAAGTTTTTAGCATTAGGAAAATACATAAAGTAATTAAAAAATGGTGCCGACGGTACCAAGTAATTTTTATCGCTATCCCTCAATTCAGAGTTCCAAGGAGGATTTGATAGAGATGAGTGAGATACACTAAAATGATGTAGTTGATCTTATGCAAGGACCCATGGAGGTTGTTAGGAGTTAGTACAAGTACCCGTAGTATGGAGTACATTTCAACATTCGATTTGTTTGTCATTTACACCTGAAAGGGCTATATGGGTGTTGAAGTATGTATTTTTTTAAAATATCAAATGAGGCATCTGATTATTCTTTCTAATTTAAGATATATATATAGAAACTTGAGTGTTCTTGTGTGTTTTAACCTTCAAGCGACAATTTTTCAAACCATTCAACATTTTTTGAATTTTTTTTTTTGAAAATTATTAGGCACTCTTTGAGAATAATTTCCAAAAATTAGATACTTTTGTCAAGTCAAAATAAAATAAAATGCTTCATTTTCAAATTAATTTCTGCATAATGGATTGTCCGCTTACGATACTCATTTTAAATGTGTGAGACCCCCAACGCATGGTAAGAAATTATCATGTATCATTGAAATTGTTTAACATGGGTGTCAATATCTGCTTTTTCTCTTAGGGAAGAAGGTAAGCACTAAATAGATGCAGGTGCGTAAAAACCTAATGATGTACAACCTTTTCTCTGACATATCCAACTCCAAACCCTTGAATTAATACTATCAATTTGGTCATGAACTGGAGTACAAGTGACTTTAGTGGCCATGAAAAGCAAAGCATAGAGTGAGAAGAAATTTAGATCATATTTGGCTTGCTGAGTTATTTGCAAGAACAAGCAACATCAGGTGTCAGATTTCCAGTTTGGTTAGCTTCCATATGTTTCCATAGTTTCACCACTTAAGGTTTGGGTACAAGCACCGTTAGGTGTCTAATTTCCCCCTTCCATTAGCTTCCATACGTTTCCATAGTTTTGTGGCTATCATTTGGGTATGATTGGAAATTGTGACAATTTAGAAAACTTGAGTGCAAGTGCAATTCAGAGTTTTTTTTTTTGCATGAAACTTAGTAAAAATATTTTTGTATGTTTCGATAGTTTCATCTCTTACATTTGGGTATGATTGGAAATCATCACAATTTAGAAAATTTGAGTGGAAGTGCAATTTAGAGTCTTTTTTTGCATAAAAATTGATAACAAATATTTCCAGGAATTAAAAAAACCAAATTTGGCTGCATACCGTATATGATTTTTAAGAAAAAAAAGGGAGGCCCCTTCACTCCATGACGTGTCTTCTCGTTGGTTAGTTGCATGCAAATTCTATTCCTAAAGAGTTTCCAAAAGTTGGCAGCCACTATTTTTGGCCTGAACTAATAGCCCTTCCTAAGAACACACTACCTTTTTGTAGCTCCATAGTAGAGCTTATCATTAAAATCTGGTGACTTGGATCATTATTTTTGTAGAAAAATCTGGCAACTTTCGGGCCATTTATTCCATGAAAAATCCTTTGTATGGTTCAAATTTTAGCAAAACTCCATCAGTAGAAAAATCACTGCCCAAACAGTCACCAGGGTTTTTTTCAGGAATTTTAAAAATGTAGCCTAACTTGAGATCATCCAGAGGAAGATATAAAAAAATATGACAATCATCCCTAGGAACATTTAGCCAAATCTGGCT
>Ga0209611_10004013_pt1 | contig 25277 bp, 19 predicted proteins | sample S1TSphgellanicum_3_FD_187693 | JGI IMG/M metagenome (GOLD analysis project Ga0209611, IMG submission 187693) | Host-associated microbial communities from peat moss isolated from Minnesota, USA - S1T2_Fc - Sphagnum magellanicum MG (SPAdes) (version 2) | ecosystem: Host-associated > Plants > Peat...
CTAGTGTACAATCCATATGATCAATGGATTTTGGCATACTAAAGGGGTTGATGCAACATTCTCTCATCTGTGTTCACATCACCCATGATGCTGTTCATGTGCATGATACCCTGAGAAGCAAGACCAGCAGCACAAGGGGCTGTTGAAGTTGATGAGAGAGGTGATGGATGGCGAGAGATGTCATCTTGAGTGCAGGTAGGTCCCAAAAGATGCACCACACTGTGTGAATTAAGATGTCTCACAGCCATTGGATCCATGTTTGTGATCACTGTCCGAGAGTCACAGGAAGTTGAGGATGATATAGGCACTTGTGGAATGTTGATTGTGTCAAGGACTGGAGGTGGATATCGCCATTTCGGAAGGGGCCCAGCCAATAGCAGAGTTTGTAACAGTGGTCCTGCTTGCATCACTGCTTGGAGAAGCTTTCCTTTCTCTGGCAAAGAGTTCAACATCACCTGGGGGTCTGCCTCAGGTGGCTCTGGCAGATGAACCAGCCTAGATCCTGGATGCATTGAGCTGGGCTTTGACATGTCACATAGCTCCAAAGGACTTAAAAGGGAGGCCACTGCTGAGCCACTATGAAGGCAAGTAGTTGGTAAACTTATACTGCTGGAATGGGGTGATGACGAGCACATATGTTGTGGAGAAAAGCTGGCACCACCAACAGATACAGATTGCCATGTTGCATGCTGCTGTGATACAGATACAGTGGCAAACAGATTGTCTTGAGGATCGTGTGTTGATTGCTGATGCACAGGAGCCTGTTCCTCGGACTGAATTTTCTGACGCTTGCTCTGTTGTTGCATCTGGGGAAATGGCTGCTGCTCAGACTTGTGGTCTGCTTGCTCATCTGAGCACTGCTGCAGCAACCCATGATGCTGCTGATGCCCTACTTGATGCTGAAAATCTGACATCGCAATGACTTGCTCTATACTTTCAAGTTCACTCAGAAAGCATTGCTCATCTGGTGAGTGGATCTGAGGGAGCGTATGGAGTGAGTACTGCAGATCCAGGGATGGAAAGTCCAGATGCTGGAGCACCTGAACTGAATCATGTGAGTGTTCAACAATGTTCTGTTGTTCATGGTGTACCAGTGAAGATGCATGGGGGGATGATAGATGGGATTGATGCAACTCCAAGTGCTGGTGAAGCTCTTCCAACTGTTGTTGCTGCTGATAATGATGTGTGTCTGCAGTAGACTCCACAACACCTGCTAACCCTGTGTTTGGCAAGCTCTCACTGAGGCTAGACTCATTTAAGCTTGGCGAGTGAGAAAGACACTGTTGCAGATGGAGGCACTCTTTGCGTGCCTCATCTCTCTCATAGCGTGCAATCTGCAGAAGTTCCTCCATCTGTTGCACCCATGCTCTGTGCACTTGATCTTGCAATGTTGCTACTGTTCGGGCTGATTCCAGCTCCATTGTTGCACACATGAGCAAATGCTTCATCTCATCAACACTCTGCAAAACATGTTCACCAACCTAACCACAGATTTCAGCAGCCAAAATACTGATGCGTTAGAAGAAGAGAGGCTATCAAATCTGATTGCTGTTCCCTACAGATTCCACTCTGATGACACCAACCAAAAACTCAGAATATTAGCCTTCAGAATGCCACAAATCTCCTTCTGAATAAAGAAAGAATGCATGGCAGCAGACACCAATAGTAGCAATGATAGGTTGCAGCACATGGTTAGAACATGAAGACTGCTGTGCATAAGTTGCATCAGCTTTGGCACAAAAGGCAGCACCTAAGACATTACTTGACGAGAGAAAAAACAGTTGAAAGCAGGTTTCCTCCTCCACCAGCATCACTGCATTTTGGAGGGGAAAAAGAAGAGAAGCTAACAGACACGCATATCACGAATACTCTCTAGACAGAGCAGAAGAAACAGAAAAGTAGTTCAGAATTAAAAGTTTGCCAAGAAAGGGAAAGTCTATGTTGTACAGACCGTCACGCACACCTCCTGTAAACTTGGACACAGGGGACGAAAGAAATAAAGAAAAAAATGAAGCAGCGGCAAGAACAACGCCCCACTCAGACGTAGGTGGTTGAAAGACACAAGCATATTATGCCACACTTTTGTTTGCTGCCAAACAAAAGGTGAGCAAGAACAACGGAGGAGGAGGAGATTCAGCAACCAAGAAGAAGAAGAGCCGTTCAAAGAAATCCTCAAAAGAAAAAAACTGAAGCTACTCCACACACAACAACAAGAAACAAGAAACCGAACAGAAATGCAGCAGCAGAGGGAGAAACACAGAGTTAGAGGCTCAAGCTTAGAGGCAAACCAAACCAAATTTCGCGACAACAGCGAAAGAAAAGCAAGGAAGAAAACCCTTGGGCAAAGCAGACCAAAACAAACCGAAAAAAAAAAGAGCAGGAAGGAAAGTGAGCTCGTGATAGAGAACGGATATGCAGCAGCCAAGGAGGGAAGACAATAAGATAGTTTACATGGACAGATGAGAAGCTTGAAAGCTGTGGCGACAACGAAGAAGAAGCATGTCCAGCAGCAGCAGAAGCGTGAGAAAAAGAAGAAGAGAGCTGATGATGATGATAACGTTGCTGGTGATGGCCGCTATGATGATATTGCGAGAAAGCATCAGCAACTGCTCCAATGCCAGTACTGCTCCTCGATGCTACCACACATCCCTCCATTACTAGAGCACCAAAGCTCCGAGTTGGAGGACTCCGAGTACGTCCTCTCTGTCTTTGTTTCTTTGTTTATTTCTCTCTGTCTCTGTCTCTCCTCTTCACTTCCGAGCACTTCTCCGCAATTGCATCTTCTTGCGCGCGCGCGCGCACTTCTTCGTAGTTACGACCGAACGTGGCAACAATTGGGACGTGGGTGTGTGCGTGGTGGTCGCCACCACGTTCCTCTGCAATGATGACGACGCGGTTTTCATCCATCCATGGAGGATGGATGAAAATCGGCGGCGACGACGGAAACCCACCCCCAAGGCAGGCAGGCAGATGAAACTTTCTTGCTACCTACCTAACAATTATTAAATATGTACGGAACCTGCCTACTGGTAAATTATTATTCATTTAATTTTCGAATTTATTTTCATTCAAATTAGTGGACTGAGAATTACTTGCTTTGAAGTCTGTCTATTTATTATTATTATTAAATTTCCTCTTCCTCCTGAAGGTGTAAGCAACGTTTTTTTTGGTTTTTTTTTTTCCTGGTGAATTTTCGCTATTTGGAGATTTTTTTTTTCAAATCGCCAAAAACCGAAAAAAATTTCTAAAACATCGCCATGTTTCTACACATTGTTCAAGAAACTAGCCAGATATATAAAACGACTTTAATAAATTTCTACTTTCATAGCCGGTCTGTAGCCTAACATGGCTAAATGTCCTTGTGAATGATTGCTAATGTGGCAACATCACAAAATTAAAATAAAAAACACATGGTTGGAATATTCCTCAGGGTTATCAATTTTTGGAATATTTTGTGGAATTAGGGCTAGAGGTCCTCGTCTTTCCTTATTTGATATGCTTCTTAGGTTAGGTGGCCTTTCAGGAGATCCTTCCCTTTCCTTATTTGATATGCTTCTTAGGCTAGGTGTCCTTTCAGGAAGTCCTCGGCTTTCCTTATTTGATATGCTTCTTAGGCTAGGTGTCCTTTCGGGAAGTCCTCCGCTTTCCTTATTTGATATGCTTCTCTCAGTAAGAGGGGGTTCGGGAACTTGATGTTCCCTTTGTGATTCTCTTGGGTGATTCTTTTGTCTTCTTGGACGGGGTCCTTCGATTTTGTTCATAGTATTCCCCCCCTTCTTTTTTTTTGGGGTGCTTTGGTTTATTTGAGATTGGCAGGGTTTCATCAGTCATGAGTGTTTTCCCGAATTAAAATTATGATTCCAACATGTCCTATGTCCGGCTCGGCTTGTGTCCTTAATTCGGAACTGACATTGAACCAAAATAAATGAACTACTCAACCAGTAGCAGTAGTACTTAGAATGGTGAATTAATATTGGATTTTATTTTTGGCTGGTAGGTTATAGCCTTATAAGTTTCTTATTCCAGTGACTGGTATAGGGGGGGATGTTTTTGGAATCCTTCGTATGGTCGTCCATGGACCCTTCCAAATACAATTTCAAAAATAACTATCTCATTTTCAAGCCTAACTATTTCTCTTTTTTAAAAATAATTACTTTTTTAATAATTATTTTTCACCTTTTTTAATAACCATCTCGCTCTTTTTTCCTCTCCACCAACGTGGATATGAAAAAAAAAATTAACATATATCATTTCATGTCCATGAAATGTATATTAATTTAAATTAAATTTGACTTTGACATAAATAATGATGAATTATTGAACACGTATGAAAAAAAATTGACCGTCACCACCGATAGTGGGCACCAGCATGGAGCTCAAATTATACATTTGGGTGGAAGATTTCTTCACAAACAACCAATGGCCTCAACTTTCTAGCCTCTTGGTCGTTGTACTAATGGAGTCCACAATGACTAGGCTAGTCACTAGAGCAACTTTGTCAAACCTTCTAATCATTTAATTTTCTCTTTGGGTTTGAGGGTGGGGTTGGCCAAGTGGGTTCAAAAGATACCTAGTTTAATTCTTGCAGGCACAAGGTTTCCTAATCCTGTTTTACTTTGTGCCGTGGCCTTGGAACATTTCCCAACCTTTCCATACACACATAGGTGTAGCCTTTTATGTCTTTCTTTCTTTCTTTCTTTTTTGTGCAAAATGTTGACCTGTTGCAAAAATTTGGAATTTTTTTCACAAATTCAATGAGTTCTTTTGAGAAGAATCACCAAAATTGGAAAGAAATCTCTCTAAAATATTTTTTAAACCCCAAATTTCTATACATGGTTCAAGTAGGCTAATAAAATAAAAAAAGGATGTTCAATTTTTTTCAATTGCCAAATTTGGCTAAGTTAACTAAGGACGATCACCACCTTGGCTAAATTACAAAGTTGAAAAAAAAATGAAAAAAAAGAAAGAAAACTGCCTAGGTTTGATGGAAATTACTCATACACTTGGCAAGTAATGGTATTATATTTATGTGTGTGTGTGTTTATATATATAACAAAACAAAAAAAAGTGCACATGTTGTCAATTTCCAATAGGGTAATCATGGCCCTTCCAAAGGCCATTTGAGGGGAAGTATACGATTAATTGGGGACCCTTGTGGTTCCTTCAACCTTGCTACACAATTCTTTGTCACTGAAATGAAAAAAATTAGGTTTAGGGTTTATTCTTTGTCAATTGAGAACTCTTGGTTAAAATACAAAATCAAAAGTACCTACCCTCAACCTAGGCTATCAACATTCCAGAGTTTGTTTTTTTTTTTTTTTTTTTTTTTTTTTTTTGTATAGGAGGTCCTTCCCTTTCCTTATTTGATATGCTTATGGGGGAACAGGAGGGGGTTTGGGAACTTGATGTTCCCATTGTGGTTGATTGTCTTAGGTGGTAATTTTGTCTTCTTGGACATGGGTCTTTCCATTTTGTTCCTTGTATCCCCCCTTTTCTTGAGTGCTTTGGTTTATATACAATTGGCGGAATCCAAGCCCCCAAAACAAGTGTTGGGTACCCTACGTACCTACCTATCCAGAGCCTTACCGTAGTTGTTGTTGCTGCCGCCGACGCTTGTGACTAGTCAGTAACTGCCACCAACTGTCATCAACTGTCTAATCTAAACTCCGTCTCTGGTTCTCATAATTTCATCCATTCCTGGTTTTGTTGCTTTTGAAAGTAAAAATTGCCTAGGCGAAGTAAAAGGATGAATGAAGTAAAACTTACTTTCACCTCCCCAGGGCCAATAACTGCCAACTAAAAGTTGTTCTTGTAATAATAGTGACCAAGAGAGCTTTGGTAATTTAGTTTTTTACCACTGTTGTTCCGTTCTTCTTAATCCCGGGCACACGTGAGAGAACTAGTGGTTTTGGGTTCAGTTCTCCGGTACCCATACCCCAGCACTGGTCTCAGAAATGGACCCTGAACCAGAACCAGGAACCCGCCACAGGTTAAATTTCGACCCATAATTGGAACTAGCCCTTAAACCACTTTTATGGAAGGTCCGGTTCTTCATTTTCTAAAATGTTTTTATTTTTATTTTATTTTTTAAAATATTTTTTCTATGACCTGGGATTTTAAATATTGTTATTGTGAGGAAAAATAAATAATTAGGTATTTTGTTTTTTACTACTAAATTTGGGCATGGAGTGCATTTAGAATTTTATTATTTAATTTTTGGAACATGGTGTTCAAGTATGCAAGTAACAAACCATGTTCTTTATTTTTCTTTTGGTTTATTAGGTATGTAGTTGATATAGGTTGTCACTTTTTACTGGTTGTGGAGAGTGCTAGTAACTTTTGAAAATTTTAGTTTTGGGCTATGCATAGGGAAATGGGTGAGAAAAGGCCCAAAAAGCTTAGGGTAAATTTTCTAGAAGCCCTGGAGCCTGGGTCTTTTATTAGCAAAGGGCATTCTTATTTTTTCCTCCTTACCCCATACCCCTTTGGGAGAAGGGAAAGTGTTGGCGGTTGGGGGGGGGGGAGGGGGTTTGAAGGCTCTGCCTGCCAATCCCAGATTGCTTTGGGGAGCATTCCCTGTTGGGATTGAACTGGTATGCTCCTGACTCCTGAGGGAGCATGTCTTGTTTTTTCTCTGACGAAGGGGGTTCATAAACCACCAGATTCCACTGACACATTTGCAGCAACTTCATGTACTTTTTAATATTCTTTTTTCAAAAGTGTTTTCTTCTTCAAATAGAAGAACACCCATGTGTGACCATAATTTTTTAACTGGAGAATTAAATGCGGACCCACTATACGGTGAAGGGCTCTTCACTCCCCCATTAAGAGTGGTAATAACTCCTTCCTCCAACACAAAATAAGGGAAGGGCGTTTCATCAAATGCTGCGTGACTTTCCAATTCAATGACCCAATGGACTAAATTGGGAAGACTTCATTAGTGTGTGCTCATTAAGGATGAGCCACATGGGACATGGAACTTTTCATGACCCCATTTATTATCATACTTCTTGTTTGTCATCTTCAATGTTTTGGCACCTCCCTCCACCCCTAGAAATTATGTAGTGTTCTTTGAAGGTAAACCTTATTAAAGAGGAGAATTTGGCGTCCATAAAATATGGGTTTTTAAATATGCTTATAGAGAGGGAAAAAAAGAAAATCTCTCATAAAGACCTTATGCCAAGAAATGTGTTATGAGTGAGGAGGCATTCCCAAAATAAGCATCCAAGGCCTCACCCAAAATAAGCACCCCCTTGTCTCCACATCAGGTGAGCACTTATTCAGGGCAAAATTTTGAATGTTTTGAGACCCATGGTTATATTTTGGAATTGGTTTTTTGGTTTTCTGACAACCATGGTTATGAACCCTATGAACCACCCACATAACCCTTGAGAGCTTGTTCTTGTTTTTGATAACTGCTCAATGGTGGCTAACATGTTGTTTCATTTACCATTTTAAATCATTGTAACAATGAAGGCATTGATAGATTTTCAGTTTCCAATAGGTGGTTTCATAACAAGTTCTAAGACATGCGACTTTTTATCTCCAACAAAATTTCATCGGTTTTAAATCACATTATCAAAAATTGCATGAGTGTACCATGGTTCCAAATTTGACAACTATTAACTTATATATGATATAGTCTTGAGTTTTCACTTCAATTGGCTTAACTTGGGGACTATGAAAGCTTATTGTTGTTTTATGCATATGTTCTATGTATGACATCTTTATCATCCAAAGAATGAAACTCAAAATGTGCAATCTTCAACCTATGTGAAAATCCAATACTATAGGAAATGTCATAACCTTACAATTTCATAATCTGTACCAATGTTGTGTGGATATCAAAATGTGAATATCATGCACAATCATATTGGCACCACAACTATTGTTGTATACACACACATAAACCAAATAATATAAAAACATTTTAAATGATACATCATTTCCAAAGTCAAAAGATTTATTCATCTACAAACAACAAGAATCCAAGTCCAAAACACAAAATGAAATAAACACAAAATTGTTCAAACTTATTCAAACTTTTTCACAATTAATTTCAAACGAAAACACAATTAGTTACATTAACTTAGCTTAGCTCTAACCTAATTAAAACTTAACTAAATAGTTAAATTAACATTTTTGACAATTGTTGCACACTATCATATCAATCTCAATAGCATTTATTGCCAACACACACACAAACCAAATTACATAAAATCATCATCAATGGCACATCACCCTTAAATCGCCCCCTTATTAAGGGCTAAGATCCCTTTAAGTTAGATTTAACCAAATACCATGATATTTGGTTGAGGTTAAAGTTGAAAGTAATGACTTAAGATGAATTAATGCAATCCTCTTTTTGACAAGGTCTAACACATTTCCAACATTTTTCCTTTCCTCTCCCTACTCAATGAAATATGATGAAAATGCACCACCTTGTTCCAGTTTAGTCATTTTGGTCTTTTGCAATGTGGCTTTATTTGGTTCACCACATGATTATTGAAATTAGAACATTGAAAAATTCCTTAAGTTATCCTTATTGAATTTGAGAATCACCACATGTTTTTCCAGCATGTTTAATTTGATGCATTCTAACAACTAAATCACACTCACCAATGTGAAATGTGTAGGCTAGAGTAACATAACATCTTGCACTTATCCTTTGAGTTTCTTATTTTAAATCCCATACCAAAATTGGATAGCCTATGTTTATGTGACTATTTGTGTGATGGTGATTCATTTACACATATGCCTATCACAACCTATTAAATTGTGGAATTCGACAACTTAGTTACCGTCAAGGAAAAAAGTTGTTGAATAAAAACATGAAAGTAAAACCTATCTTTTATCTACCTATAATCATGCTACAACTACCATCTTGTAGCAATTACTGTCATGCAACAACCATTGTCATGCACATAACATCATCAACAAACTTGAAAGAAAACCCCTAACTGCCTATAGACCTTCGATACATGCCACCTACTATTTGTAGCACCTACAGACCCTTTGTAATTACTACCTACTATCCATAACAACGTCACTTTCTCTACAAACCTCAAATCTCATGTCTACCTCTTGGTTGCTATCTTGGTACTTACCATCTTGTAGTAGAATGCACTTTCTACTCCAATAGTAAGTATAAAAAATATTTTCATTATAAAAAAAAATAAGAAACAAATTAAAAAACTAATAGTCTACATCAATTAAGAATGAACTATTTTCCCTACCTTCCTAGAGGTCAATACAAACAAGAAGACGTAATGCACTTGACAACCTTCAACCATTTTCCATTACACAACACCAAGTACAATATTTTTCCATGTTCTTCTCTTTTCCTCACACACACACACACTTCTTCCCCTAAAGAACTCTTATAACCACATCCAATCTAAAATCATACAAAGGAATGATATGCACAATCTTCCTCCTCAAAGGATAAATAAAGAACCCAAGGAACATATTTACCACACAAAGGTTGAATCCTTATCTGCCTAAATTTTGTTATCTATCTAGATTTCCTTATTCTAATCCCTTCCACACATCCTAGTTAAGGGAAATCCATCCATCCTTTATCCATTTAAACTAATTAACCTAAATGGCTTCACCCCCTAGTAAATAGAAAATGGTAAGTAGGATATTTACCAGTAGTAACTAAATAGTTACTAAGATGCCCTTCTAAGTGAACTAGGCTAGGATATTATTTCTAGTAAAAAATATTACTTTTATTAAAATTCCTCCCATAATTCATTTTTGATTATTTTCTCCCAAGAAGGTAATTCGTTGTATTCATAGTACTACCATTAAAAAACACTTTCACTTTAAAAATCTCTTAAGATTGTTTTGCCATTTGATGATAATTGCCATCCAATGAGATACTACCATCTCCTAACACCCATGGTGTTTTAACCAACATTGTACAATTTTCTCTTGTTAATACAACCTTCATGTGATTTATGTTGAAATTTTTACAAATTTCATAGCTTTTCCATTTGAACCTTTTGGTAATTTTTTCGCAACTCTTGGAAAAATTTGAATATAAGGTTGAATGCTAACATAGGACGTTGCCCATTAATGGAAAGGCTAAAACCGCCACTTTCGATGGTTTTGTTATTAACATTATTGCTTCCATTAACTAAATTACTGCTTGGAACTATCGTAATTGTATTTGAAGTCATGGCAACATTTGGGGCCACAATACCCCTAATGACGAAAACATAATTGGGCAACCATTACACTTACCAATCTTAAATTTAAGTTCTATGGGCATGTCTAAACTTGTGAGAATTGTCCAACAACATACTTTCCAAATGCTAGAACAACCCATTTTATGTCATGATGTGAATAATTGTGGATTATGCATTTGTTGCATATCACATTAGTTGTCAAATTCTCTGTTGAAGTCATTGGGTTCAATGGTGTCAATCGCCCTTAAATACTAACAATGTTTTTTGGTGGTACCATAGAGTTCATCCATGTCCCATAACAATGGTGAAATTTTTTGTAACTACTTAATAATATAATCAACCCGATCTCACCATCACAACCAAACAATTGAATTGGCCCAATTATCACCTCCGTGTGTAATTCATAACACACCAATAAAAGGTTACAACCTAAACCCCCCAATTAAATATTCAAACTTACTATTGGGATTTATGTGCATGAAGTTAAGTGAACCTACAATGCAAGAACAAATTGGATAATAACATTTTCCCCTTTCAACTATTAATTAAATTAATTGCTTAAGTGAAAAAAAACATGTAACCTTTCACACCACTAATCTTGCATGACAATGTGCACAAGTATGAAAAATGATCAATCCACAAGTTGTACACCCCATTGGACTATTAGACAAGCCACATGTTTCCCCACATTTCGTACCTTATGACAATGTATGAACAATATTTAAACAATAATAATGAACCACATGCATGACCTTAAACTATACAAAGTGTGAATAAATTTTTCATATAACATGAATTCCCACTTTTGTAATTCCTCGTTTAGAAATCATGACAAATTCAAAAATTGATAACATAACACTCCACATGGTTGATGGTTTGGCACTCCACCACATGTGGGTTACAAGAATGGGTGCTTGTTAAACACAAGCACCAAGTTATTAAAAATCTAACAAAATTGATTTTACACAAGCCACCTATGAAACAACCTCTAGAATTGTTTGTCTCCAAATGGACTGAAATCTCCAATGTGCATAAGCCTCTTTTCTAGAAACTCAATGACACAAAAATCTCTACAATTTAACACATATGTGGGGATATGAACTCCCCTCCCCTCCCTAATGGTTGTTTTCCCCCTTTCGTCACTTCACATACCTCACATCATTTTATGTTGTCATGTGAAATGCCATGGCACAATGTGATGACATGTTTGGTCACATGGCTTGAATTTTAAAATCTTTAAAAAATATTGTGTATGATCACTAACTCATGTTTGCTTGCTAGTTGAATGAAAAATGAATGTATGAAAATTTAAAACATCCAATTAAGGATGAAATGTTCTTTAAATGGATAAAATGTTGGAAAAATTCAAAAAAAGTAAACCTCAAAAGTTCTTAATAAAAGGTGAGAAAGGGTCCAATTTGGACCTCCTTTTTTATTTTCATTTTTTGATAATTTTCCTTATTAATTGTAAACTCAAAAACAAACTAGAATACATACTTCACAAAACATAATTACACAAAACGTTTTTAACACATTTGTAAGACTATAGACCCAACATCCAAAATCCCATTTTAGGGGAAGGCTGTTAAGAAAAAAATAAAATAAAACATGGGAAAACATGCATGAAAGGATTGCCCAACATCCTTTGTAAAAATATATCCATCCCAATTTGTTGCCTTTATTCTTATAGATGCTACCTTCCATTGGTTGTTTACTATTGTAATTATTTTCTTATTATAACTATTAGGCAATGATTGATTATTATAACTACCAACAAGTGATTGATTTCCAACAAACATTTTAAGAAGTGAAAGAAGAAAAGAAAACTTAACTAAATTGAAAGTTACAATATTTTATATCAAACTAATATTAATTACTTTCATTGCATCCAAGAAATTAAAACACAACCAAATAACAAAAAAAGATGTGACACAACCTTCCATTTCCATTCCATTTCCATTCCGTTTCCATTCCATTGCTTCTTCACACAAATGCAATCTTCTTCCTCCTTTAGTTTCTTGTGTCTTGTTTAAACCTCACAAGGAACAATGTACATCAAAAAATAATGAAAAGAAAATTTGAAAAAAATCAACAAAAAATCAACATGAAAAAAGGTTGAAGAATAGAAGAAGGATTCCATAAGGTCCCACCCAAGAACCACACACACCTCATCCCTTGTTACATTTTAAACCTTTATCCAAATCTTCATCACATATCTTAGTTGATTGGCAAATTCATGCCAATCACCTTATCCTTAAAGACTAGCTACCCAAGGAGTTTCATCCCCTAATAATTAGGGAATGACAAGTAATTACCTACCACTAGTAATTAAATAATCATTAGGATGCCCATTAACTTAATTAAAATAGGAAATTTGCCCTTTAACCTAAGTAGTTTTTTTTATTAGAATTCTATTCTAAAATTAATTTTTTGATTATTCTACAATGAAAGTAATACTAATTGTACCACCAAAAACATTTCCATTCCAAAATTAACCTCTAATTGTTTTGCCTTGTGATAATAATTACCATTAGTTAACAACAATCTTATGCAAAACATGACCAAAACAAAAACCAATGCTTGAACAAATTAAATTTAACTATAACACAATACAACTATATTAAACTTCTTTTCATTCAAAATATTTACTCACTTGCAAATAGCATGAATCCAAGCCCAAAACACAAATGAAATACACACAAAACCATGTGTCACAATAGACTTGTTGTAGCTTTTTCATTATGGCACACATAAAACCTGCAACAACAAATGTTTGTATTTGAAATTTCAACTTGGGATTATATCCCAAACATGAAATATTCAAACCTCATGAACACTTTTGAACTAGTTCAAAGTTAAAACAAAATAAAATACAATTTAGTGAAAACAAGCATGGGTGTATTAAACCTTAAACCAATTTAACAATAATTTAATTAAAACTTAATTGGGTGGCTCAACTAGAATTTCTAACATGGAACAAACCCCAAAAGTTATTAGTGTGAATTAAAAATTTCATAACTATTACTTTTTAAATGTTAGATAAACCACTTTAATATATAATTATCATCCCCCCAAAAGAATTCCTTTGAAATTGCTACCTCCACCAAAACTTGATGCAATGAGAAGAAAAGAGATTTAAACACTTAACATGTGGTTTTGGATACCATTGTTCTACCAATGGAACTATTTTCCTAAGACAAAAATTGTTCTTGATTTATGGAATTTGCACCTATTTGTATCTATTTAGTAATAAGTTTGCTACTTTCCTTGATTTCAATCGGTGTTTCTTTTTTATTTGCTTCTTCTTATAGGTTGGCATATCTAGAGAAATTGTTAGCTTACGAATGTGGTTTTGATCCTCTTGCCTTCCTTTTCATTTTTCTTTTCTCAACCCTTGATTTGTTATTCAAATTAAGTTGGTTCATGTTCAAATATATGTGTGCCCTCTTTTTCAAAAGTTTATTATACTTGTAATTGCATCAAAATACATATTCTTTTTATTGCTTACTTTGTCCCTTCTTAAAATAGAGATCCTCCCATAAATAAAATCAAAAAATATATTTTGCCAATTCTTCTCCACACACACATAGGTTATTTGAGTTTTGCAATATATGAAACCAATGTTTTTAAAATTTTGAATTTTTTGTCAAAAACTTGCAAGTGGTGGTTCTTTGATTCTAATCTTTTGGAAAATTGGAAACTAGGGTCATTAACAAAATCAAATACCCACACAACATACGCCTATATTCTATACCGCATCCATTAACATATTAACATAATTAAAGAGCTTTGGTGTTGTTATCAAACACTATGTATTATGTGGCACCTTGTCTTAGGAATTTGCCATGCATTATTTTATGTGTTTTGGGCAGTGATGGCTAGCCTTTTAGGGATTGTGAAGCATTTGGCCTACAAGTTGGAGGTTGAATAATTCTTTTTTTTTTGTTGTGGCAATTTTTTTATAAAATATTTTGTTGAATATTCTTTTTTTAATTTCCAAAACTTGATAATAATTTCTTTAAAATTGCCACGTTTTTACACATTGTTCAAGCAAGTAGCCAAGATATAAACTTTTAAAAATAAATTAGCCAAACATGGCTAGATATCCTTGTAGATGATCGCCAATGTGGCAACATCACAAATTGAACCCAAAAAAAACAGACTGGGTTGAATTCATCTTCAACTAATTGGTACAAAATGTATAATGGGGTTTGAAAGCTTTTTTTCTTGAAGGGGAGATTTCTTCTCCTAGAAGAAAAACATGAGTGTAAGATTAGTTGCTAGTACAAAGCAGGGTGGCATCTGGACAATTGAATTTTGATCATTCAAAAAAGGAGGTGTTTTCTACTACTATGCAACTCTTTCAACAATTATTGACTGATTGTGATGGTCTTTGCATCTTTCAATTATTGACGGATTTGGATGGCCTTTGTTTGCATCTTTCAATGTTAGCATGGGGCTCTAGAAGGTGGAGGACAGGGTCTAGAAACGAGGCCTGAGTGAATCAGAGCACAATGCACAATGGATGATGTCTGGACGTGAAACACTAAGTTTTCCTTTGTATCCCTGTCCCAAAGCTAACCAGGGACACTATGAAACACCATAAAATACCCAAACATTAACCTATGGACACTAAGAAACACCAGGTTAATGTTTGGGTCTTGAGGAAGAAAATTGGCCATACCCAAAATACTACCCTATGTCTGCACAATTGATAGTGGAAGAGTGTACAAGTATTGCTATTGGTTTATGATTAATGAAGGAATGCTCTCAAATTGCACCTTGTCCTCCATGGTGATGAAGAATGCTTTGGACCTATGTTGGATGGGTATGTGGATTTTGGGCTGGTATGTACAAGGGCATCTATCAAGGTAATATGTGGTACCCAGATTGACAGGTAGTCATTGAAAATAAATTAAAATAGACGTACATAGGCACGTATGTCCTCGTTCATACACAGGTGAGGCCCTTGCACAAACAAGCCTCAATTCTTTGAAGCCTGCCAAGGGGCTTTATTGTTTTTTTTAACATGGACATGGCATGAAGATTTTTAGGGTGCATAGAATTTTTAGAGTTTTAGGTCTCTGAAGATGGAGGAGGAGTTGTGAAAGTTTGGAGACATCATGGACATTCAATGTTGGGTGAGACAATTTTTTACAACTTTTCTTGTCCCAAAGACGTTGGCACAATGTTTGTAATAACAATGTCACAAGCACATTGTTTTTGAATGTGTTTTTTGTATGAAAAATGATGTGAATTTTGATTATGCTTGTCATGCACATGCTCAAGTCCTTGTCCGCAGGGCATCTTATATCAAAAGGAATATTACGCATGCCCAGATATAAAAAGAAAATACATTTAATGTCCATGCCTGCTGAGCTTTACATATTACAATTTTCTTTTAGGCCATGTCCTGAGGTTATCTCTGAAAGTGCAATACCTGCCCAACATTGGTTTGGACCAATGTTGGGCTGTTCTATACTTGTGAAAAGAACTTCTCGTTCCGGTTACAAAAAATAAATTAGAACTATCTCAGTTCCAATCCTACAGATAAATGGAACTATGATTCTGGTTCTTCAAGAAAAAAAATTGGTAGTACTTTTGGTTCTGAGAATCAGATTTGATTATGGTATGATTCCTACTAACCCAGACCAGAAACTTACAATTAAATGCAAGTTAACTCTCAATCCTAGTCACTTTATTGTTTCAGTTCCAAAAATCAGATCAGAAGAAAAACCCAGATCAAAAATCAGATCTGGTTCTAGTTCAGTTCTTACTGATTGGAACCAATGATTCTTACTTACCAAAGAGGGTACCCAGCCAACATTGGTTTTGTTATGGCACCATGTTTGGTAACAAACATGTCTAAGGGTCATGGCATGAATTTTTTGATCACAAATAGTCGTAGTAAAGTATGTTACATAACATCAAACTTTGGGGAGGATTGGACAATTGTTTTGGCCTCCTTTAGAAGGTTGGGAAATGACCACTTCTGAAGGAAGGCAGTAGTCCTATAGCCAATAGATCGACGGATGACCATGCTTAGTGGGCAAACTACATCTTCCCCCTTTTTAAAAATTTTGTTGTGTCTTCATGAATTTGTGTTGTGCAAATTACAATTGGAGGTATGCCTTGACATTTGTTGTTACAGGGTAAAAGGCCTCAATGGCCGTATAATCTGTCACTTGCCACCCTCCTTGGATGGCAGAATTGGCCCTGCCTGCTGATTCTGTTGTTCTCCTCGTTCTCCCATCACATTGCTTCTTCCTTTTTATGTTACGGAGCAGGCAGGGCAGGGCTTTGCAGATTCCACCAGGTGCGCCCAACCCAAGGGGTATGTCACCCAGAGCCTGGCTTGCCGGTCTGCCATGGCCTGCCCCTTCAGTAGTACATAAGCCAGACCCATGAGTTCTCCTTCAGAGGAGGAGGCATAATTTCTGGAATATAATACAAATACCAAAATTTCTCACCATGTACATGAGGGCAGACCACAAGGGATCTGCTCTTCCTTTACACTACACATAATCCTTGTACACGCACACAGCTTGCCAATTTGTTCTTGCCAACTTTAAGCATGCTAGGAAATGCTGGTAGAGCCTGCAGAATTTTATTTTTCTTAACTTGTTATACTCCTGTGGCAGACCTGGCACAATACCCACACAAATATTCTGTGCACAGAGTCCTTGCACTCATAACCCAAAGTCTTATTAGGCTACCTACTTGTTGATCCCGCAGTGTGAGACTATATTAGCAACTAGTCAGTATGCTAATTGTGTGAATACTGTATACTTACCGGTTGCGTATGAGCTACTTAGATCATATCTTTGAGTTTGGATTTGACTTAAAGGAGGAAGAAGTGGGTGCTGCTACCTGATCAATACTGCCCGATGTAAGCAACTAATCAGTATGCCAATTGTGCATACACTGTATACTTACTGGTTGTGTATGAGCTACTTAGATCATATCTTTGATTTTGGATTTGACTTAAAGGAGGAAGAAGTGGGTGCCGCTACCGGACAAATACTGCCCAATAAAAGCAACTAATCAGTATGCTAATTGTGTATACACTGTATACTTACTTGTTGTGTATGTGCTACTTAGATCATATCTTTGATTTTGGATTTGACTTAAAGGAGGAAGAAATGGGCGCTGCTACCTGATCAATACTGCCTGATAGAAGCAACTAATCAGTATGCTAATCGTGCATACACTGTATACTTACAGGCTGTGTATGAGCTACTTAGATCATCATATCTTTGATTTTGGATTTGACTTAAAGGAGGAAGAAGAAGACACCGCTACCTGATGAATACTGCCTGATAAATATCTGAGCCAATTTCTGCATCCACACTGACTGACCCAATTTCTGGATCCAAATAGGCCAAATTAATTGTTATGTCCATTTCTGTGCACTACAGAATCTTGTAAACGACAACACAACATGGACAAAGTCTGAATGCTGCAGAGGCTGTGAAAATGCAGGCAGGCAGGCAGGCACTGGCTGTGGCACATACCCTCGGAACTCCTCCTAAACTCCATGACGCCATGTAGTTTAACATCCCCACTCACACCCCCTATTTGGGCCTCTATCGGAAGGTACCACATCCAACATGTAGTGTGAATTATCCCCCCATCCCCACCCACAAACATGAAAAAGTGAACAGTACAATGAACCAGGTAACCGGTGAGAGCATGCAGGTTACTGTGAATAGTTGAGACTCAAAATGAGGGTCCAGACTATTCACATTAACCAATGTGCTCAAGCCAATTGCTCTTGACAACATAACTGCTCGTAGGGAGCACGGAGCTCACATACAATGGGACACAAAAGAGTGTGGGTTATGAGGTTCAACCACCTAGTGATCAGGAAAACATACAAATGTATTTTAAGGAGGTATGAAAATGTCAAAAGGCAACAACATACCTGATATAATTGGGGAGCTCTTGTCTAATGGCATGCTATCATGTTAGTGAGAGGAGATGGTCCTTACATATGCCATCACATGGAACCAATCAATGCAGCTCACCCATTTGGCTCACATTATGGGCCTTTCGGTTTGCACGTATTAGGGCTGCTTGTTGATGATTTTCTTTCCCTCCTCTGTTCATCACTTATATTTAATAATGCTCCACTCAATTAGTTGGCCAAATGTTTCTGTCTGCATTCTACAGTGGCGCCTCACTTCCATGCTATCATATCTTTGACTAGTCTTACCCTATGTTTGAACCCAAATGACAATAATACCAGGGTCAGGAGAGGATGAGAATGTCCTTTCAAATTTACTCATAAATTTGGCAATGAAAATAATTGTTTTTTGCTTTATGATCAGAGGTTGTAAATTGTAATACAAGCCCACCCCTGAGAACTTGTCGCCCCTGGAAAGTGAGCAGGTCCACAAATGGCCCATTTTGCTACTACTTAACTAGAGGTAATTACTCAAGTCAATCCCTCACTCAAGGGTCATTAGACTCTCTAAATCCAACTTCTTGGAGGTTTAGGAGGTGTGTGGCATTGGACTTCTCAATTTGAAGGGAAGTTGTGACATGGGGGCAGTTTTCATCACCTAAGATGGGCCTAGACCAGTGTTGGGTGGTTCTTTAATTTGGAACTAGTTATTTGCCAGTATTAAGATAGGATATATAGGCATATAACCACCAATTCCCATCTCATGAAAACCTCACTTTCGCCTATAACCTGGCAATTTTCAAAAACTCCGTATTTGCTCCCTTCTCCAACTTGACAATCTAATTTTAAAAATATTCAGGTCACCTTAGCTATGGCACCTGAAAACACCCAAGGTTCTTTGAAAGAAACTTAACATATGACAAATTTGAAAACCGTTGCACTATCGCTTGAAGGTCCTTTCATTGAAACTTGATCTTTGTAGAACATGAAAACTACATGGTTTTAGGTTCTTTCAAAGAAATCGACCTTTGCAAAACCAATTTTGGGTTTTGTTTTGAGGTTCTTGAATTTTACTTTTCTTGCGATGGAAAAAATAGGATCCCTCAACTTTCAATGCTCAATGTCATAATTTTTCATGAGCTTCTTGAATGCAACCTTGGAATGGCAAGAGTTGTCACTTTTATTTATAAATTTATTCATGTACTCAAGCTTTATTCAAGTATGGTGATGGCATGTGCATCAAAGGCATCAAACAAATGTGAGAAAACTTTCCAATGTGTTGTGTGTTTTTTTTTCTATTGTTTCTTGTGTAATTTGTGTTTGTCTTTCTTCTCATGTTAACAAGCTCAAGGAGTGTTCAAAGTGTGTTATGCAATTGTAAGTGCTTAGCATTTCACTTCACCTACCACCACCCACATGTGTTTGTGATTTGTCCACCCTCTCAAATCACTTCTACTTGTGATTATCTTTCACTACCGTCCCCCATTTCTTTGTTTCAACTACCATGGAGTTTTCAATTTTAAAAATTAGCATAACATGCAAGCCAACTCTAATGGGTTTTGTGTTGTTGGGCATTTGGAAGGGTGTAATGACAATAACATTGTGAATAGTTCAAAGTGGGAGGCCCCATCCAATGTTGATGACCTTGTAATGCAAAAGGTGTTGTTGGAGAATTTGAGGAAGCAAATGAAGCTTTAAAAGCCTCATTAGAAAACTTCATACACTTGGGCCTTTTTTCAGGTGAACAACAACCAACTTGTTAATTTGGGACAAAGGCAAGTCATGAAATGCATTGTTTATTATAATGAAACAATTGGCCCCAAGATTTTGGCTTTATGCACAAGATGCCACAAATGTTTCATGGTTTATCATAAGGTTAATGACACATCGACCATGAATAAACATGTGGAACAAGATCATGTTGTTTTATTTGAAAGGTATATATAAGAAATACATGTTCATCCTCAAAATCTTCTTGAATAGGAACGAGTTACTAAATGGCAAAATGTTGGCCCAATTGCCATTTCCAAATGTTTTCCTTCTTCAAATCCATTCCCAAAAAACCCTGAGATGTAAAAGGGGTTTTTGGAGGGCATCACGTTTTCTATGATCAAGAATTTTCTTTCATTAAAGATTGTTGAATCTATTTGCTTCCATAGATTGAATCTTTGATTGTGCTTGAAGGTGAATTTCCCAAAGTAAAAGACTTTTATTAAATAAGTTTTTAATGCATTGGTGAACAAAACCTTGGTTGAATGCTTGTTACCCTCATGCACATATAACCTTTGGATGTCAAAATGAACCCATGGTGTTTTTGCAATTGTTGTTAATTTTTCTCCAACAATTGGGAGCCAAAACACATCATTATTGGGTTGTTTGGGACCAATGATACTAGTGGTGTTGCCATGGCTATGAAGTTGAAACAAATCTTGACAAATTTCCAATCACAAAAAATATTATGGCATATGTCAAAGATGAAAAGTCTAATTTGCAAAATTGACGCATCCCCAAGCTCCTTAATGGATTCAAATATGAGTCCAAACTGAAAACAACAAAAAAGCAAAGAATCAAGGCACACTCCTTGGCTCACCGCACTTTAAGGGGGTAGAGGGGCGTGATGGAGCTCCAGGATGGGACTAGGAAGAGTGACAAGCATCAACTACTCACACGGACTTGCACAAAACCAACACAAGGTGGTTAGCGCATAGTTGGAACACTTTTGGTGTTAAGATGAACCACAAGCAATTTGGATTCACAAGACTCACCATAGCCCGGACTTGGGGGAAGCCACCACCTTCCCCCTTATAGTATACTTTGTGCCTCTTCATGAAACCCACATCCAAATGGTTTTTTATCCCGAGACTCCCAAGTGAAAGTCCCGAAATTGCCAAAGTTGGGACTCCCGCGACTTTGGAGCTCCATACTTTTGTGTGAAGACCTCCAATTGAAATGAGGTCCTTAACAAAGTTGTAACGTTCGTCGATAGATTTTCAAAGGTATGTCGCACGTCACTTACACGCAAGGAAATTGGGTTGATTCTTGACTTTTAGTGGTCAAAAGTCAAACTGCCAATTTGATTCACGACCTTTCTTTTGGCCATAACTTGCATGTCAAATGTCCAAATGGGTCATGCAAGCCCATTTTAGACATCTACGTTTCAATAGTTTTCCAATGGTATAAAGAACTTCTCGAGCCATTAGGTTTTGATCCTTGCAATCGTTCTTTGAAAATTCGAAAGTCCACCGGGACTCCAACTCCCAAAGTGGAAGCTACTTTGGGAATGTGAGGGTTCATTCCCTCACACTTCCTTCACTCCCGGGCTTCCCTCTTAGCCCACAACCTTGCAAGCCTTTACCTTGGTCACGAACCCAAGGCTAGGGTTGCAACAATTATGAAGTTGAAACAAATCTTAACAAATTTCTAATCACAAAAAATATTATGGCATATGTCAAAGATGAAAAGTCTAATTTGCAAAATTGTGTGATGGCTTATAATTTAATTATGTCATGTGGTGGCCTTGGCATGGTTAAACCATTTCATAGTTCTTTGTTTTAAGCATGCATTATCAAAGGTGCGTAGATATGCCATTTCAAATGACAAGGTGGCTCATGGGTTATGTTATGCATCAAGAAAATCTACCTAATCAAACATCCAAAAATGTATCACATGGCCAATTTTTTGACAAAGGGAAATTGGCATGGAAACAAACAAGTATTGAATTTGGTATGAACCCCCACAAATTGAATACCATGGTGAAAACAAATTACATTCCAAATTTGTAGCCTTATGTCCATTATGAAAAATCATCTCTACTGGAACCGCATTGCCTTGTAATTAGAGCTCCAAAATAATTAATATACAATTAGTCTATAACTAAAACATGAAAATATGGACAATTAAAAAATAAAATGTCATGTTAGAAAATCAAGGAATTATACTATAACTGCAACTTAGTTGTAAATGGGACACCTATATGATGTAATGTATGCATCATACTAACAAACATATTCAATTGTGTTTAACTTTTGAAAAAGTTACACTTTAATTGCATGTGGCAATTACATTACAATTAATGTAAATGTAAAATTCAATCAACAATTATGTTACAACTAGTGTATAGTGTTGACACATACAATCATGCCATGTGGACACATTTCCACTTGACATTAAATATGACAGATGCAATTAATTATTAACTATGATTCCCATCGATACATCTAATTGTGCCACTATGTTGCCATTATAGAATTATTATTTTTCCACTATTTTGTGATTGTTATTCAATTGTTGATAAGTTAATAACTAAACACATTTGTATTAATCTTCAATATTTCAAATTGAATTCACTTTTCAATCATTTATTAATTCATTACATATTAATTAATCAGTTGAATTCAGAAAATTATTTTTTAATTGAGTCGAATAATTAAATATTTGAATTAAATGTCTAAAAACTAAATATATACATTCATTAATTAGCTAATTATTTGAATTAAATTATCAATTCAGATAACTAGCTCATACCATTGTTTCAAATAATTAATTCCAAATAATTAAATTTGAAAATATATATTATTTATCTAAATTCATATATGTATTTATCTAATAAATAACTAATTAATTATTTGAATTATATTGATTAACTCAAATAATTAATTTTGATAATTAATTATTGATAATTCATTCACATATAAAATTATCAAATAATTAACTATTTATTTGTACAATTTACAAAATTAAAAACATACACAAAAAATTTGGGAATTTTTTTTATAGTTGCAATTCAATAAACAATCAATGTGCAATTAATAGATTTAACCCATATGTTTTTGTCTTTGGATCTCATTTCACAAACTAAATGAAAAAGGTGTATTTTTGTGTGTGTTCACATTAAAACACTTGTGTCAATTTGGGATGAACTTAAAAAATCATAACCCCAAAAACAAGACATAAAGTAAAATTAAAATATTTACATGGCTACTCTTTAATTCACCTACTTTTCTACCTTCCCACCTATTCGCCTACTTAAGTTGGTAGGTAAATATGTAATGTAACCTTGTAGGTAGGTCATATCTACTTAGTTTTACCTACGTACATAGGTAGTTAGGTAAGACCTACCAACCTACCTACCTACCTATGTTTATGTATTGACCTACTTACCTATTTAAAAATAATTTTAGATTATTTTGTTTTCTCAATTTTCAATTAATATGCCAAGTGGCAACTTTTGACTATACCATGTGTCATAATTTGAAACCATATAAAATGAACAATGATAATGCACAATGGAAATCAATATTTCAAAAAGAAAAAAATCACCTTAAAATCCCCATAATGCCACATGTTATATATTGATGGATCGATGTAAAGTAATGATGTTGCCATGGTAGTTGCAAACTAGTTGCATTATAATTGCATAGTAGTTGTTTTGGCATAGTTGTAAATGAGTTGCATGAGTTGCATCCCTAACCCATATACATATGCAACTCATGCAACTCATGTTACTTGTTCAGTTGCATTCATACCCATAGAAATATGATAAGTTGCAATGAGTTGCAAATGGTCATTACAACCCAAAAACCCAGTTGTAAGGCCAATTGCAAATTACTTCATTTTTTCATAACGGTGTTTTCTAGCTTAGCATTTTCATTTTACATACCTTTGTTGGATTTTCAATAGCCACTAATGTTGGAAAGGAGCTTATCAAATATGTTGTTGATTTTTTCTATGGCTGGATTTTCTAAATAAAGCCAATTTTTTATTTCTTCCTTGGTTGGATTGAATATTGAATATGGAACTTTAAAAATGCAATCCTCTAAAGTTCAATTCTTGCATAAATTTTGAATGAATAGAAAGATTCTATTAATGATATATTGCAATTACTACCAAGCCTAAATTTGAAATTTATATCTATTTTGATGTTTACTGTTCATTGTTTTTGTTGCACTAATTTTCTTGGACTTTCATGAATGTTTTTTTCATGGGGCTGATTTGTGGTTTTCCTCCATTGCTGATTTTTTTCCCCATGGTTCATGGCTGATTTCTTTTTCCATTGTTGATTCTTTGTAAGCCTAATTATTTATATGGTTGATTTTCTTAAATGAAAGCTAATTGATTGGATTGAACATTGAACATAGATTTTCATACATTCAAAACCTATAAGGTTTGATTTTATCCAACATGATACTTGGAATGAAAACTATAATTTAATGTCTAAATCATCATTTGTGGATAACAACAAATGGAGGGTTCTTTCTAGGAGCTATTGTTAATACAAATCTCACAACCAATCTTGGGGAGAAGGGATTGTCTCTTGAGCAACTACAAGAAGATGAAGTGATAGAATCTAAGATTCATGACTACTTGGATAAGAAGGCTTTGGAGCTCAAAAAGCTTTAGACACCACTCTATGAGGATTTTTATGAGAACTTAATGAGTTCAAAATTCTATGAACAATTATGCCTACAAAAATCTTCATTGCACCTTTGAACTTTGAACCACTATTTTGAGGTTGTTATCACAATGATTTTCTTGGACCTTCATTTATGTACTTGTTTTTCTTTCTAGGGGTGATTTGTGTATTTTTGCATGGTTGATTTTTTTCCATTGCTAATTTTTGCCTTGGCCAATTTCTTTTCCATGGTTGATTTCCTTTTAAAGGGGTTATTCAAAACAACAAACATGTAGCCCTAGCAAATCATAAGAGCTTCAATGGAAGGTCAATTAGAATTAAAAACAACCAGAAAAGTAAAAGAAATGTGAGCTTTAGGAACCCTAGTTCCATTGGGGTCCCTTTTCCTAATGTCAATTGTTCCCATCTTTTAAAAATTCCATCAACAAGGTTGAATGAATGGAAAGGTCTTATTGAAATACACAAAAATTGCAACCAAGCCTTAGTATGAATTTTAATGAACATCAAATTCTAAAAAAAGGAACTTGTGCAAGCATTTACAATGAAGTGAAAAAAAAAATGGAAACAATTTGTTAAACAAGGCTCTCCATTGGACTACCATTCTACAAGGTGTAAGGTCTTTCTTTCCTTCTATGTATGTTTTCTTTCTTTCTTTGAAACTTTTTATAATTGGTGGTCTCTTATATAGCTTGCTTAGACTCTCATTTGATAAGCAAGCTTTGTTACCAACTACCAACCCCAACGTAATAATGAGTCATTTTGGCCC
>Ga0209611_10004014_pt1 | contig 25276 bp, 18 predicted proteins | sample S1TSphgellanicum_3_FD_187693 | JGI IMG/M metagenome (GOLD analysis project Ga0209611, IMG submission 187693) | Host-associated microbial communities from peat moss isolated from Minnesota, USA - S1T2_Fc - Sphagnum magellanicum MG (SPAdes) (version 2) | ecosystem: Host-associated > Plants > Peat...
GGGGGGGGTTGTGAATCCATGAATGTCTTGTTCACCTAAAGCAAATGTTAAGTTGTAGGTGTTCATCTACCTCAGCCAAAAAGCTCTTGCTTTCCACCCCTATAAACAAACAATAATAGAAAGGGAACAAATAGATGAGGCGCACAAAACATGACATAACCCCTTACGCATGAAGAACTCCAAATAGACTCAAATGATGGTGATTAAACACACACAAAAACAACAACAATCAACCATATAAAAGTTATGAAGAAACAAAGGGGGTGACTCCATGAACATTTTGTTCACTTGAAACAAACAGTGGGTTCAATAGGTGATGGTGTTCCTCCTACTTCAAGAACGAACTCTCACCTTTTGCCCTATAAACAAACAAGAATAGAAGGGGGGGCAAGGAAACGAAACACATGAAATACAAAACACATGACCCCTGAAGCATGGAGAATTCCAAATAGACTTGAGCAATGGTGATCATACACACATAAAAACGATGACAGTTAGCTAGGTCTAGAAGTGACAAAAAGACCAAAGGGGTGACTTCATGAAAATCTTGTTCACTTGAAGTTGATGTTGAACTAGATGAATGATGTTGTTCCTCCTCCCTCAACAACAAGGCTACAAGCTCCCACCTCCCACCCTACAAACAAATAAAGATAGAAGGGGAGTAGGGAGACAAAACACATGGCCTTTGAATGACTTTCTTCTCCAAATAGACGAGTAGACAAATAAACAACTGAGGGGGGGAAGGGGGGGGAGAATGAATGCATGAAACACACAAAACACAAGAACTTAGAACTCCAAATATACGAGCAAGGATATGAAAGAAATGACTTCCTTACTTGAAGCTTCTGCTAAAGCCATGATGGCATCACTACTCCTTATTAAACATGTTTGGACACCTAACCCACTACAAACAAAAAGCCTCAACATTTCAACCCTAAACAACTAAAACCCTAACCTTAAATCGAAGCAAAACCCTAATCCCATATACCCAACATTTATATGACAAGAAAAAAATACACACGAGCATATAAGTGTATATGAAATCTTTTTACCCGTTGGATGGGAAAGTGTAAGTATATAAGGAATTGTTTATATGACATATAAGTGTAAATCATTTACACTTACACACACAACACTGGTTTAGGTGGAGGTAAGTGCTATTTTTATTACCTACTTGCAATTAAGCCGTGGTTACATAGGGAGCCAGAAGCCCAACAGAAAACGCCTTTCTGACCATATACCTTCCGTCCTTCATGGTGCACCGGTGGGCACTGGATCACTCTGTCATAAAAACGGGCAGTACTGTGGTTATGCAGCATAAGTAGGTAGGAAATATGCGAATCGGTAGTGCCGGCTGATTTTGGCCATTGAAAAGAAAAACGCCTACACGGTATTGGAGCCTTGACGTACTAGAAGCCTTTCTTTTACTGGCGACATTTCCTCGAAAAGCGAAATTAAGAATTTTTAAAAGTTTTAAATGCAGTGATTTTGAAGGTTTTCAATAGTCAAAACTGAGAGGAAAAACAGTAAAGATTTGTCAGATTTGTTGTACTTGGTGGCCAAAAATACAAATTTATAAATTTTCATATGTGATTTATAGCCAGATTTGGGTAAGTCTTCCTAAGAATGATCATCATTTTTTCTTCATCTTCCAAGTTCCTAGGGGTGATCGCCACTTTGGCTGCAAACAAAAATTCCTAAAAGAAACACACTGTGAAATGGGTACTTTGTAGAAACACCCACCATCCAGCCAGGGGCGGTAGGCGAGAAAGGTATGAAAAGTAAGTGGGCGTTCACGAAAACCAGGAAAGCACCTTCGATGACGACCTCGCAGGCAGGAGCGTAAGTAATGATTGATTGATATGTCCAATCATTTGACATAAATATCATCCGTACCTAACTGCGGTAGATGAGGTGAGTTGTGCAGCAGGGCGGCCTTTTTAATTGCGCACGTACTTCACATACAACCATCATTCGACTTGTTTTCTTCTCCATCATCTGACCCAATAATGGTGCTCTACATTTTCTCTCTTCAAAGGCACTGCCGTCTGTACTCGCATTTACTACTACCGTTGTAACTTTTCAACAGTACGTACGTTGTTGAAAAGCACCTGTTACCAAGCAGCATCGTCCCACACCAACCCTTTTCTGTGAGGTGGGTCTTGCTCAGGAAATACTATAGCAAGGATGTCAGCAACTTATGCTGTTTCAGTTCCTTGGCCCAGGTTGGCTGTAGTGCAACAAGCGACTCTTCCTGTGATGGCTCTGCCTTTTCAATAAATTATCCCTTCTCTTTTGGATCTAGAACTTCTTCAGCTGTCATCTACACAGTGGCTAAAGTTTGTGTCAAACCTTTCCATGCATTGTCTTTTCCCTTAAGGTCCAAATCTCCACTTGTCACACGCAGCTGTCATTCTCACATTGGTTCAAGATTGAGTCAAAATTGTATCCGCAAATCTTGCAGAGGTGGGACTATGTCTCTGCTTTGGGGGGGGTGAACTCAATATGGCTATCCTGTTGCTTTTCTGTCAGATCTTGGAGTTATTATCGTTCACCGGACATTGGGACTTTATTCTGCCAGGATTGTGTTGCATCAATTTTTCTCGTTCCTTGCTTTTGGGGGTGGACACTAAACAGATTTAGTGCATTTAAACGATTGTCTCCATTAATAAGGCATTTCCTAATTATTATTAGCTCAAGTTAACCATCTGTTGTTTTGACATGTGACTTGTCATCTAAATCAATGTCATTGCATAACCCAAGTTGAACATATTGTACAAGATGATGTGGTCGTAACATGCAACACTTTTTGATTTCACACATAATTGATAATTGTCATGACCTGAGTTTTGAACTCACAACAAAGGTTAAGGCATGAAAGGGATATGAGTTTTGGGATTCAAACACACACATTCACAAGTATGGGATAGTGCATGGAAGTGATTTAAAACATTTTAAATGAATTTTTATTTTGAAAATTTTAATTTCATAAATGCCTTAAATTTTTAAAACAAGGTTTGAAGGAACAAACCTTATCCAAATTTGGGCCCCTTTAAGCATTGGACATGTTTTTAAGACTATGTAAAAAGTGGGCTTGCATTTATCATTTCAAAATCTTAAAAGCAAGTTAAAATCAAAATGGTCACATGGAAATAATTATTGAACCCAAGCAAATAAAAGTTCAAAAAACTTCCATGTGAAATGTTTGAGAAAGAAAGGTGTCTTTAAAGATTTCAACTTTACCCTTGTGTGTTATTTAATTGAAGTCTTTATGTAGGAATTATAGGCCTGCAAAGTTGTGAAATTCATAACTTCTCAAAATTGAGAATTTTGTCACTTTGATTCATTCCTCATTACTAATCACAAAGTCTATTATAAGAAGGAAAGTGGTGATTCCCGCAAAATTTGTGTTATGTTGTGTCTTGTGATTATAAATTGCACCATTTTGATTCCAATTTGCACTATTTTTTAATTTGTGCAAATTGATTTCATTTTGAACTCAAGCTTGTGAACTCATCTTAAAGCTTACCCACATTATTTTTATGTGAAACATATAAATGTGACTTGTATTCCCCTATGTCATCTCTTCTCTTCTTCATACTTACTACAATACCTAATAATTTAAGTTCAATCAACATTGCTCATTACAACCTAGTTGCAAAATTTATGAAGAACTATGAAACAACAATACATGCACTAACAAGCAACAATATGCATGCACATTGTTAAAAATGATGAGTGACTTACAACTACAATCCAACATACTTCCAATGATAGTTACACAAGCAAAATTTAAAAGTAACCATCATCTTAACTTTACATAACCCAATTTGACAATGCATTACTATTGGTTAAAACGTCATGATGAAGTACTTCCCATAAACAAGCTCCATATTCACCCATTCTACACCACCTTCCAACACCTCTCCAATGACATGCTCTTTTTCTTTTCATTAAAAGAAAAGCTTTAAATTGTGATTGGGTTATGCAATTACTTTTTTGTCATAAGTGACATTTTATAATTTTAAAAAATTGAGTTGTTTAAAACTAATTGCAAACACAAATTAGTCACAAGTATTAATGACATCATGATGATGACATCAATCCATGGATGCACATGGAAAATATTTATATGGTTTCATCCAACATATATAATATGTGTAGCCATTTACAACTAATTTGCAATTATTTTGGTGGCAACCGATGTTTTGTCACTTGGAGCTCTTTAATATTGACACATGCTAATATTTGAATTTATTCTGTTTTTATTTTTGTAATTGAAAAATAAAGGAAACACAATCTAAGCCGTTATATTCATATGCTTGGATGGTTTTAGATTGTGACACGTGGCATAGTGCAAATTTTCCATGTGGCATATTAATTTAAAGTTACACCAAATAAATTTAAATTAATATTTGGGTAGGTAGGTACCTAAATAGGTAGGTATGTCAATAATTTAAATACCTACCCACCTATTTAAACTACCTACCTACCTAGGTTAAATACCTACCCATTTAGGAAGGTATAATTAATTAGGTAGGTCAAACTAAAGAGGTTGGTACCTAGTTTGACCTCCCACTTAGTGGGTAAATTGAACTAAGTATATATTTACTTACCTACCTAGGTAGATAGGCAAGTAAGTAGGTTATGGAGGTAGGTAAACTAGAATGATGCATAAACACTTCTCATTTTTATTTTGGGTTAACCTTTTTCATTTGTTCATTCCAAATGGCATAATTTTTTACTTTGATATAATTTTAAACTACACACCTTCTTTATGTAATTTTCAAAATGGGAATGGAAAACAAATAATATGGGATAACTTTGAACTTGCGACTTATTTACAAATTAGGTTACAACTCAAAAACTTTCCCCACATCTTTTGTTATCATTTTTGGATTTATAAATGAAATAATTAATTAAATTAAATACTAGATAATTAGTAAAGTAATTAATTAATTAATTATAATAAATATTCACTATTCACTATCATCCATTTAAATAATAATTTATAAATGTTCAACTAACTTATTAATTACATACAAGTTTTCAATACATACTACATAAATTAATTAATAGATAACTACAAAATTAATTATTTAATCATTATAAATAATAATTTTTAATTAAAAATATATAATGTAAACTATGAATATTATGTTCAACTATAGATTTTTGAATTATTTTAATTATTTTAATTATAATAAATATTTAATATAAAATTTACTATAAAATTTAAAATATTAATTATAATTAATAATTAATAATAACTAAGTTCAATCATACATCATATAATTATAGTAATTATTTTCTAGTATTGCGCAAATTATTATTAACAAGTATGAAATTTTTCATTGTGATAACAATTAGTTACTATCATTAAATTATTGTAAATGAAGTAATTGATTTTGATTAATGTTAAAATATGAATAATTAACATGAATAGTTTGTAGTGGTAATAATAATTAACTATAAATAAAATATTTTAAAATTATAAATGCATTAATTTATAATAATAACATTCAATACTCTAATTATTGTAAAAAAATGTAATCCCAATTTATAAATAATTTACAATGTATAAATAATCTATAGAATTATCATTTAATTAAATTAACTACTATAAATAGGTGGTTTTAAATTATAAATAATTAATAATTATAATTTAGATACTTTAATTTTGATATGTGCATTAATAATTTCAATTACAATATATCATTTTAAATTAAATATATAATTTCTAGGTTCCAATATAATTTTAATAATCTCAAAATATACATATATACACCTATAGATGATTGATGTATTGTCACCCTTACATATACCTTAATATATAAATTAATAATTGTTCAAACCATGCCTAATTAATCTGTGAAAATAACACATATATACACCTTAATGAATTGGAGTAAATGATGCAAGGATGTTATTTAATGAGCGAGTGAGCATGAATGTAAACAAATATGCCAAGTATATTATTTTCAAGTCAGATATAGTTTTTCATGACACATATACATGATATGGTAGAATATTTTCTGACAAAAATAATACATCAACACATATGCAAGTTTTACATGTCATCTCCATGTGGCACCACAAGGCAACACCCAATACTAAAAAAACTTGTTGCACATTTGAATTATGTCATCAACAATTTTAACACAACTCTGCAATCATTGATAGTTGATGGAATAAACCACAATTATTTGGAAAAACCCGATATTTTATAGATTGAATGCAACAAGTATAGTCCAAAATTATGGTAAAAAACAAAACACAAATGCATACTATAAGAAACATATTTTGTAACCAATGAACATATGTACAAAAAAATCCTCCTAGATCTTACGTGGTGTGAAATCCTATAATTTTATGAACACCTATATTTGAACATAAAATTTGAAATGGTCATAAGAACAAAGAAAAAACATGATAAAACCTTTAAAAGAAAATAACCCCAAAATGGGAATAAATTGAAATGAAACATAAATGTAGGTAGGCTTCACCATGATCAATTCAAAGAAGGTAGTATGTATATGAAAATGGTGTATTTTACAATTGAAGTCGTCATGATCATGTTGTGTATATCTTATATTTTGATGTGTATTTAAAAGTTTTAAGTGGGATTTGATGTGTAGAACACAATGGGATTTGGTTGGCACAATGAACTATAAAAAATTAGGAAGGAAAAAATCTGAAGATGTGATGGTGTGAGAGGACTGCGCACTAGAAAATTGTGAAAAACGCACAAGTATTGCGAAAAATGAGACTTTTGAAAAATGTTACATATACTAAAGAGAATGTTGTTGAGCATTTGGTATAGAACTTTGGAAGTAAATTGATTTTAAAAGCACACCAACAAAGAACGTCTTGGAGGATTTGATTGAGAGTGGATTGATAATAACTCCAAATGGAATAAAATGTTCCATGCACTCTTTTGCATTGAGGTGCATGAATGTGGATGAAAAGGCATAATCTTTATTCAAAGTTGATTACCAAGAGTATAATGCAAGGTCAAAAATGATTTGAAATTGGATTAGTCTTTCCAAATTCAAAAGTTTTGTACCTGACATCTTGAAATATATTTCCCATGAACTATACATCCATTGTGTCAATAAGCACCATCTATGTACTCTAGCCTACCACATATATTTGCAAAATATGTTGTGATTTTGATTCTTCAACCATTTCATTACACGAAATTTGGAACGTTGAGTTACAATAGAAAAAACATTGTTTGGAAAAACAATTTATTTGTACATCTCTAAAGTAGCCACCTATGATGAAAATATTGTTAAGAAACAATGAACAAATATTATCTTGAATCTTTAAAAACATAACAAACTAGTAAAAATTATTCTATGATTTAGAGCATAAGGAAAATGTAATGCAATGAGTTAACAATCTTATATTCATAAAACGCATAAAAGCAAGTTTGGGTTTTATTTTTGACACAACGAAGTTCAAACAAAATTTATACCCCACATATCATGAATGCATGGTAGAAGTTTAAATAGATTTATGCCACACAATAACATACAAAGATCTAGTGCCATTAGTAGTTGTTTTTAAGATTGTATATTGTCTTTAAGACATTGTTACCTTATTGTGTGTAATTTGAGATTTGAAGCTCTCACATGGAACATAGTGTTAGAAAATGGTTTAACTTGAAGTTTGCATTTTGATGAATATTGTAGGAACTTCATGGTGAAGTAACAAATATACTCATAAAGAAGTATGGAATTTTCACAAAAGATGTTTGTCCCAAAGAAATCCAACCATACCTAGGGGGTCTTCATTTGTGTATTTAGCCAAATCAAACATAATAAAATTATTTTATATTACATCTATAGAATTAGTATCTCACGTATGGATGACTAACATATAATTCTTATAAATTTTACTAAATAAGATTAATTTGAAATGAATGTATGAAGAGAGACTTGCTGAGTACTCATTAAAAACTACTAGGAATTTTTATCAAGTAAAAACTTTCAAATGAATGTATGAGGAAAGACTTGCTGAGAACTCATGAAAAACTATTAGGAATTTTTATCAAGTAAGAATTTTCAAATGAATAGTTTGAGAAGAGATGTGATGCGAAAACATTGGATACAATATTTTGTTGATAGCAAACACTAGGGAAGATGATATGATCAAGCAATTTATAGAATATGGAACAAAAACTTGAAGAATGAATAAACAAGTTCATATTCAGAATGAAGAATCCTTTGAATATCTATCATATTCACAAACTAATACAAATCTTCAAAAAACCCTAGAAATGCATTTAAAGTCTAACGGGTCTTTTAAATGAATAACACATGCAAACAAACATGAATTTCGTGCAATGGTTAATATGAATGATATTTGTATGTATTCAATATCTTAAATATTCAAATGAATGAGATGAAAACATCGACGTCAAGTTCTAGCAAGAGAACATGTTGACCAAGAGCTTTGCATGCAACCAAAAAATTTCTTGAAATCATTTCAAATAAGAAAATGAATATAGTTATAAAATAAACACTCCAAAAATCACCTTTATGTATATGTGAATTTACTTGTTAAAGCATTTAGATTCATGACTAGATTCCCAGGATGGAAATAAGCCTGAATGACGCTCTTCATAGTCAAAATGTATATCTCATAACCATCTTAGAAAGCAAAACTATAATTTAATTTCTACATTGTGTTCAGACTGGTCCAGTTGTACAACACATCATCCTCTTCCATTTGAACTTTTCTTGTGAACGACCTAGGGGGAAAACGCACAAAAGAAAACCTTCCATTCTTCCAAACAACGAATCATGTGAGTATGTTAACCAACATTTGTAAAAATTATCAAAAAGCTATCTATTGAGAGATTACAAAAATGTGAAAAATTAAAAGCATAAAAATGATTTGAATGTCACATATCCTATTATGGATTCCAAACTACTTTTGTACATATTGGAAACAACTTGAAAACAAGCAAGAAATGAAACATTCAAGGTTCGTGAAATGGAACAATTGTATTAACCAACAAAAATATTACAAATGTTTTATGTTTCAAATGCTATAATCACAAAACTTGCGACAACTAACAAGGTTTAGGTTTTATGTGCACTCAAAACCATGAAAGGAAACAATGAAAGATTATTCAAAAGCACTCCAATATGTACTATCTCTTAACCCTAAAATAGCCACCATTTAACCCTAATTTAGTTCCTATTTAACCCTAGTAACCGTTGCCTAACCCTAGCCACCACCCAACCTTAACCTTAGCTGCCACCAAACCTTAACCCTAGCCGTTGCCAAACCTTAATGTAGCCTCCACTTTTAAATCGTAGCCATCATTATTCAACCTAAGTTAATTACTATAAAGATGTGAATAATATTCATCCTTTTTATGAATGTTTAACACATTCATCAACATTGGGAATTAAAAATGAATAATATTTTTAACACTCTCACTCTATGAATTTTATAATTCGAACATGGTTATTAATTTGTTATGTCATTCTTTTGGTAACGCCTTGGTAAGCACATCTGCCACTATGTCCTCCATTGAATAATATGTCAACATGACTTCGCCATTTTCAATTTGTTGTCGAACAAAATGATGTTGAACATCAATGTGCTTTGTTCAAGAATGTTGGGTGGGATTTTTTATCAATGATATTGCACCTTGGCTGTCACATCAAATCACCATCGCCTTCTTTTCTTTCATGTACCCTAATTCCTTCATGAATTTTGTCATCCATATGGTTTCCTTGGTAGCTTGCGTACTTGCCATGCATTTAGCCTTAGTTGTTGACAAAATGATTGTGAGTTGTCATTTGCTACTCCAAGAAATAGTCCCACTTCCCATCATGAATATAAACCCTGTGGTGGATCTCCTATCCTCCATGTCATCAACCGAATCTACATCACAATATCCAACCATTTTTTGGGGTGGTAATCCTCCAAAGTGTAATTTGAATTGCAAAGTGCCTTGTGAATATCAAAAAATGTATTGGAAACAACTTGAAAACAAGCAAGAAATGAAAGATTCACGATTCATGAAATGGAACAATTGTATTAACTAACAAGAATATTACAAAGGTTCTATGTTTCAAATCCTACAATCACAAAACTATGGCTTACAACAACTAACAAGACTTGAAGGTTCTATGTGCACTCAAAAACCATGAAAGGAGAGAATGAAAGACTATTCAAAATCATTCCATTATATATTATCTCCTAACCCTAACGTAGCTACCACTTAATTTTAATTTAACCGTTGCCCAACCCTAACTACCACCAAACCTTAACCCTAGCCACCACCAAACCCTAACCCTAGCTGTCGCCAAGCCCTAAGTAGTCTCCACTTCCAAACCCTAGCCACCATTATTCAACCTAACCTAACTACTATAAGGATGTGAATACTATTCATCCTTTTCATGAATGTTTAACCTTTAACAAATTCATTAACATTGGGAATTAGAAATGAATGGTCTGTCTAACACTCCCACTTTATGAAGTTTTTATCCGAACATGGTTATCAATTTGTTATGTCATTTTTTTGATAATGCCTTGGTAAGCACATCCGCCACCATGTCTTCCATCAAATAATATTCAAATGTAACTTCGCCATTTTTAACTCGTTTTCAAACAAAGTGATTTTGCACATTAATGTGCTTTGTTCAAGCATGTTGGGTGGAATTCTTCGTCAATGATATTGCACCTTAGTTGTCACATCGAATCACCATCACCTTCTTCTCTTTCATATGCCCTAATTCCTTCATGAGTTTTGTCATCCATATGGCTTCCTTGATACCTTACGTACTTGCCATGTATTTAGACTTGGTCATTGACAAAATGATTATGGGTTATCATTTGTTACACCAAGAAATGGTTCCATGTCCTATCATGAATACCAACCCTATGGTGGATTTCCTATTTTCAAGGTCATCGGCCCAATCTACATCACAATATCCGACCAAATCTTAGGGTGGTAATCCTCTGAAGTGTAATTTGAATTGCAAAATGCCTTGCAAGTATCGAAAAATGCACTTGACCATAATCCAATGTTCTAAGCTTAAATTAGCCATGTGTTGATTCACCACGCTTATTAGGTATGCCAAATCCGGCAGAGTACGTAACATGGCATACATCAAGGATCCCATGGCTTGTTGATAAGGAACTTTCACCATCTCATCATCCTTGTTCACATTCTTCTTCAACTTTATCTTGGGATCAAGTGGCACTCCAATAGTTTTGAAATCCTCCATGTGAAAATGTTTGAGAATCTCCTTGAGATACCCAATTTGGTTGATGTAAAGAAGACCTTGTGCATGATCTCTTTCCATTTCCATGCCAAGGAAAAAATGCAAATCGCCAAGATCTTTCATTTCGAACTTTCGAAAAAGTTCTTCTTTCACTTACAAAAGTTTGTCCTTTTTATTACACACCAAGATGAGATCATCGACATAAACGACAATGAAAATTTTGACATCTTCGACTTTGCAACATACACGTTAAAGTCCACATCATTCCTCATAAACTTGATGTTTTTCAAGGAAACGTCTAATTTTTGGTTCCAAGCCCTTGGAGATTATTTCAACCCGTACAATGATTTGCAAAGCTTCCACACAAGATGTTCGCCTTCATGTGCGAATCCTTTAGGTTGTTCCATGTAGATATCCTCTTTAAGGTCACCATTGACAAATGCGATTTTGATGTCCATTTGATGAATCTCCATGTCTTCAATAGCTATAAATGCAAGGATACAACGAATTGACATAGACTTTACAAGAGGTGCAAAAGTTTCATTGTAATCAATTACAAATGTTTGGGTGAAACTTGTTACCATAAGTCTAGCTTTGTAATGTTCAATTTCACCATCAATTCCATGTTTGATTTTGAACACCCAGTTGCAAAAAATGGGATTCCTACCCTTGGGGACTGGCATTGACACACTCCCAAGTTCCTTGATAGACTCAAATGTGAATCTAAAGCAAAAACAACGGAAGGATTAAGAATTGAGGCACACTCCTTGGCTCGTAACACTTTAGGGGTAAAGGGGCGTGCTGGAGCTCTAAAATGGGGACTAGGAAGAATGACAAGTAAATCAATTACTCACATGGACTTGCACAAATCAAACAACAAGTTAGTTAGTGCATAGTTGAACATTTTTGGTGCACAGACAAACCACGGGCAAACACGAATTCACAAGACTCACCATAACCTAGAATTAGGGGAAGCCACCACCTTCCCCTTATAGTATACTTTGTGCCTAGCCATGGGATTAGCACCCAAATGTCATTTTGTCCTAGGACTCCCAAGTGGGAGTCCTGAAATTCCCAAAATTGGGACTCTCGCAACTTTGGAGGCCTATAACTTTGTGTGAAGAATTCTGATGGAGGTGAGGTCTAAAGCAAAGTTGTAGCCCTTGTCAAGAGCTTTCCAAAAATATATGACATCATCCCACTTGCATGTTAGGAAATAGGGGTAATTCTTGGCTTTTAGTGGTCGGGAATCAAGTTGACAATTTGATTTTTGGCATTTCTTTTGTCCATAACTTGTGTTTAAATTACTCAAATGGGTCATACGAGCCCATTTTGGACATTTAAGTTCCAAAAGCTTTTCAATGATATAAAGATTTTTTCAATCCAATGGGTTTTGACCCTACAATCGTTCTTTGAAGATTTGGAAGTCCATCGGGACTCCAACTCCCAAAGTGGGAGCTCACTTGGGAGTGTGAAGGTTCATTCTCTCACACTCTCTTGCACTTTCGGGAGCATGAAATGTGACTCCTAGGCTCATTCTTGGCCTGCACCTCTGCAAGCCTTTGCCTTGGTCACAAACCCAAGGCTAGGGTTGCGACAAGCACCAAGGACCAAATGTTATTGACAATAAAAAGTCATATTCTTCTTGCATGGCAATCTCCCACTTCTTTGCATCTTCGCCTTTCAATGCCTCTTTAACGGTTTGAGGTTCTTTCGAAAAAGCTATGGTGGCCCGTTCCACCTCTTTGGTGGTCACCCACCAATCACAAGGCCATTATTTACGTTGTCTTTGGGGCATTTCTCTTCATACATCTTATTTTGGTTCATTAAAACTTTCATTTTATAATGGGGCAAATTCCTTTTTCGAAAAATAGTTTAATGTAAATTCATCGCCTTCCACGTCTTCCACTAGTCATTCCTTCAAAGATATAGGATTAACATCCTTAACAAGTTCATCCACAACAACGTGTTTTACTTGGTTTAAAAGGGGTCTATGATCATGAACACCTTTAACTTCTTCCGTCCTTTCAAGGAACACAACATCTTGACTTGATGGTCCTTTTGGTTTTACACACATCAAGCAATATGTTTTGGTCCCTTCACAGTAGCTTAAAAACACACAAGGTATGGTTTTGGACTCTAATTTGTCTCTCTTTTCATCAGAAATGTGTGTAAATGTTTTGCAACCAAAAACTCTCAAATGAAATACATCAGGTTTTGTACTAGTCCATGCTTCTTGTGGGTCTTTGAATCAAGAACTTTAGTTGGGCATCGATTCTTGATGTAAACCGCTATGTTTAGCACCTTGGCCCAAAACTCGAAATCAAATCCTTGTGCACAAATCATGCTTCTAGTGCATTCCATGATGGTCCTATTGCCTCATTCTACAACTCCATTTTGTTACGGTGTGTAAGGTGCACTTGTTTGTTGTTGGATTTCACATTCATGCAAAAAGTCACCAAACTTTTTGGACACAAATTCTCTTCGTTGTCAGATCACAAGGTTTTGATCTTCATGCTGGTTTGATTTTCCACCAAGGCCTTGTATGCCTTGAATTTGTTAAACACTTCTCCTTTCATTTTCAAAAGGTAAACATGATTTTTTTTCGAAAAATTGTCGATGAAGGTGACAAAGTATCGTGGTCCACCACAAGATGTGGTCTTCATCAATTCACACAAGTCACAACCATTAGATATATCTCACATCCCTACAATGCAATGGATCTACAATTCCTTTTTGGCATCCACTTGCAACCTAGACATGTCCATTCAAATGTTAAAACAAGCTATTTTGTGTACTTGACTTGTATTTATATGGACCAAGCGCAAAAGTTTTGGCAAAAATAAATTTTAAAAAAATGTGGATGGAACATAGGTGGACCACAAGTGGAGTTCACATACATGTGGACCATATTTGGAACATGGGTGGAACATACAAAATGGTCCTCCTTCCTCCAAGTTCAATTAATTTTGGAATCATTCTAAATCAATTTGGTATTGGAAACAACTTGAAAACAAGCGAAAAATGAAAGACTCCAAGTTCATGAAATGGATCAATTGTATTAATTAACAAAAAGATTGCAAAGGTTGTATGTTTCAAATGCTACAATCACAAAATTATGGTTTGCAACAACTAACAAAGCTCAAAGGTTCTATGTGCACTCAAAACCATGAAAGGAAAGAATAAAAGACAATTCAAAACCACTCCAATATATACTATCTCCTAACCCTAAAGTAGTCACCATTCAACCCTAACCTAGTCATTGCTTAACCTTAGCCGCCACCAAACCCTAACCCTAGCCATCATCAAACCTTAACCCTAGCTGTTGCCAAGCCTTAATGTAGTTTCCACTTCTAAACCCTAGCCGCCATTATTCAACCTAACCTAACTACTATAAGGATGTGAATATTATTCATCCTTTTGGTGAATGTTTAACACATTCATCAACAATGCAAATTAGAAACGAATAGTATTTCTAACATTCCCACTTTATGAAATCTTTAATCCAAACATGGTTATCAATTTGTTATGTCATTTTTTTAGTAATGCATTGCTAAACACATTTGCTACCATGTCCTCCATTAAACAATATTCAAACATGACTTTGTCATTTTAAACTTGTTTTCAAACAAAATGATGTTACACATTAATGTGCTTTGTTTGAGCATGTTGGATGCAATTATTTGTCAATGATATTGCACTTTGGTTGTCACATTAAATCACCATTGCCTTTTTCTCTTTCATGTACCCTAATTCCTTAATGAGCTTTGTCATCTATATGGTTTCCTTAGTAGTTTGTGTACTTGCCATGTATTCAGCCTCAATTAGCGATTGTGGGTTATCGTTTGCTACTCCAAGAAATGGCTCCACCTCCCATCATGAATATAAACATTGTGGTGTTTCTCCTATTTTCAAGGTTACTAACCCAATCCACATCACAATATTCGACCAAATCTTGGGGTGGTAATCCTCTGAAGTGTAATTTGAATTCCAAGGTGCCTTGCAAGTATCAAAAAATGCATTTGACTACAATCCAATGTTCTAGGCTTGGATTAGCCATGTGTTGACTCACCACGCTTATTAGATATGCCAAATCCAATTGATTACACAACATGGCATACATCAAGGATCCCACAGCTTGTTTATAAGGAACCTTCACTGTTTCATCATCCTTGTTCACATTCTTCTTCAATTTTGTCTTGGATCAAATGGCATTTTGATGGCTTTGCAATCCTCCATGCAAAAGTGCTTGAAAATTTCTTTGAGATGCCCAATTTGGCTGATGTAAAAAAGATGTTGTGCACAATCCCTTTTCACTTCCATGCCAAGGAAGAAATGCAAATTGCCAAGATCTTTCATTTCGAATTTTTGAAAATTTTTTTCCTTCATTTCCAAAAGCTTGTCCTTATTATTGCACACCAAGATGAGATCATCAACGTAGACCACAATGAAAAATCTGAGATTTTCGACCTGTGCAACATACACGTTAAAGTCCGCATCACTTACAAATTCATTGTTTTAAAAAAAAACATCTAGCTTTTGTATCCAAACCCTTAAAGATTGTTTCAAGCCATACAATGACTTGTGAAGCTTACACACAAGATATTCGTTTCCTTGTGTGAATCCTTTAAATTGAACACCATGTAGATCTCCTCTTCAAGGTCACCATTAAGAAATGCAATTTTGACGTCCATTTGATGAACCTCCATGTCTTCAATGGTCACTAGTGCAAAGATACAAGAAATTGATACAAACTTTGCAACGGGTGTAAAAGTTTCATTGTAATTGACTCCAAATGTTTAGGTGAAACCTCTTACTACTAGTCTAGCCTTGTAACATTCGACTTCACCATCAACCCCATGTTTGATTTTGAACACCCATTTGCAAGAAATGGGCTTCCTACCCTTGGGGAGTGGTACCAAGGACCAAATGTTGTTGATAACAAAAGAATGTATTATTTTCACATGGCAATCTCCCACTTTTTTTCATCTTCACCTTTCAACGCCTCTTTTACAGCTTTTGAGATTTTTTTGAAAAAGCTATCGTGGCCTATTCCACTTCTTTGGTGGCCAACCACTAATCACAAGGCCACTCCTTACGTTGTCTTTGGGGCCTTTATCTTTGTCCATATTATTGTAGTTCATTCAAACCTTCATCTTGTAATGGAACAAATTCCTCTTCCAAAGAAGAGTTTGATGTACATTCATCACCTTCCATGTCTTCGGCTGGACTCTCCTGCAAAATAATATAATTCGCATCTTTAACAAGTTCATCATCATTCATGACTTCATCCACAACGTGTTCCACTTGCTTTGAAGGGGGTTTATTATCATGAACACCTTCCATTTCATTCATCCCTTCAAGGAACACAACATCTTGACTCTTAATGATCCTTTTGATTTCTACACACATCAAGCGACATGCTTTGGTCCTTCACAATACCTTAAAAACACACAAGGTGGGATTTGGACTTTAATTTGTTTCTCTTTTCATCAGGAATAAGCGCATATGTTTTGCAATTGAAAATTCTCAAATGAAATACATAAGGTTTTCTATTGGTCAATGCTTCTTGTGGGGTTTTTTAATCAAGAGCTTTAATTGAACATTGATTCTTGATGTAAAATGTTATGTTCACCGCCTTGGGCCAAAACTCCAAGTCAAGTCCTTGTGCATGAATCATGCTTTTAAAGCACTCCATGATGGTCTAATTAGTTCATTTCGCAACTCCATTTTGTTTTGGTGTGTAAGGTGCACTTGTTTATCATTGGATTCCACATTCATGCAAAAAGTCATTAGGTTTTTTGGACACAAATTCTCTTCCATTGTCAAATCGCAAGGTTTTGATATTCATGTCGGTTTGAATTTCCACCAAGGTTTTATATGCCTTGAATTTGTTAAACACCTCTCCTTTTGTTTTCAAAAGGTAAACACGAGTTTTTCTCAAAATGTTGTAAAAGTTTGATGTAAATTCATCACCTTCCACATCTTCCATTGGTCTCTCCTTCAAAGATATACAATTGGCGTCCTTAACAAGTTCATCATCATTCACAACGTCATCCACAAGGTGTTCTACTTGGTTTGAAGGGGGTCTATTATCACAAACACTTTTAACTTATTCTGTCCCTTCAAAGAACATAACATTTCGACTCCTAATGATCCTTTTGGTTTCTACACACATTAAGCGATATGCTTTGTTCCCTTCACAATACCCTAAAAACACACAAGGTATGGATTTGGATTTAATTTTCTTTTCTTTTCATTAGGAATGTGTGCAAATGTTTTGCAACCAAAAGTTTTCAAATGAGATACATTGGGCTTTGTATTGGTCCATGCTTCTTGCAAGGTTTTTTGCATTAAAAGCTTTCATTGGGCATCAATCTTGATGTAAATGGTCATGTTCACCGCCTCGACCCAAAACTCCAAGTCAAGTCCTTGTGCATGAATCATGCTTCTAGCGCATTCCATGATGGTTCTATTGGCTCATTCCGCAACTCCATTTTGTTGTGGTGTGTAAGGTGCATTTGTTTGTCTTTAGATTCCACATTCACGCAAAAAGTCATAAAATGTTTTGGACAGAAATTCTCTTCCATTATCGAATTGCAAGGTTTTGATCTTCATGCTGGTTTGATTCTCCACTAAGGCCTTGTATACCTTGAATTTGTCAAAGACTTTTCCTTTTGCTTTCAAAAGGTAAACATGAGTTTTTTTCGAAAAGTCCTCGATGAAGGTGACAAAATATCGTGCTCCACCACAAGATGTGGTTTTCATCGGTCCGCACACATCACTATGCACAAGTTCCAAAAGCTTGGAAGCCCTAGTCGTTTCATTTTTACGAAAAGATGTCTTCTGATGTTTGCCTTCAATGCAAGTTTCACACACATGGTGCAATGGCACTTCTTTCAAATTCATGCCATTGACCATTTTCTCCAACTTCTTAAAATTCGCCATGTTGAGGTGGCCGAATGGTTGGTGCCAAAACATAGCTTCTTCATTTAAAGACATTGCCACATTTGCACTCTCCTTTCGAACATTGACATTGAGAAGATATAAGTTTTTCTTTCTGCGTGCTTTGCCACAACGATTCCATAAACATTGTTCACCTTACACCCATCCTTATCAAACTCCACTTTTTAGCCCTCTGAAATGAGTTTGCTAATAGAAATGAGACTATTTTTCATTTTGGGAACATGAAAAACTTGAGTGATGGTTGTAAACAACATTTTACTTCCAACTTGCATTATGGCCTTGATGTTCCCTTTACCAATGGCCTCCAAAATGGTGTCATCTCCCATGTACACCTTTCGTGGAACAATGGATTTGTAAGTGGTGAACCACTCTTGTTCAAACGTTGTGTTGTGTTGTGCTAAAATCGATGATCCAATCGTACGTCGTATGATCATTAACACCCAACGCGGCAACAAACATTTGTTCTTGATCTTCATTAGCTTAGTTTATTTTTTCTTTCTCATCATTCTTCTTTTTCAAACAATTCCTCACAAAATGTTCCAATTTTTTACAATAAAAGCAAAGCTTTTCGTTTGCCTTATGAGTTTGGTTAAGCAATGCGGCATTTTTCATACTTTCACTTTCTTTCCTTTTGGAAACTTCATGAAGCAATCGAGTGACGATGAGTTGAAGGTCAACGACCTTGGTGGACATGGATTTTAAACTCGTAACTAAGTTATCAAAAGATGGGGGAAGGTTCATGAGAAGTACCATGTACACGTTTTCATTTTCAATCTTCACTTCAATGGAATGTAATTGGTCTGCAAGCGCTTTCACCATGTTGATGTGCACAAGCAAGTCTTCCCCTTCTTGCATTTTGATGGTGAATAACCTCCTTTGAAGAAACGACTTGTTTTTTATAGTTTTACCTTCGTGGACACCGCAAAGTGTCTCCCAAGCGCTTTTGACATTTTTGCAATATTGAATGTGTGCAAGTTGTGCATCCGTGAGATGTTCACAAAGTAATGCAAATGCCTTGGTTGCCTTTTCGTTATAATCCATGATTTGATCTTCATCATCGAGAATTGTTGCACTCCCATCAACAAATTTCCAAAACCCATGTTTGGAAAGCATCATGCGCATCTTGAACTTCCAAAAGTGAAAATTGCCACCGTCAACTTTTCCATGATTTTTAAAGACTCCATTTGGAAGGATGACATTTTGTTGAACACAAATGCTAAAATAAACACTCTATGTTTTTTTTTATTCAAATGAATTGCAAATGGGAAAATTTCAAGTTGAAAAACTTGCTAATGTCTAAAAAACCTCACTTGAAATCTCTCCCACTCAATTGTTGTATGTCACAAAACAAAACCTTTACAAGAAACCCTCAAACACTTGAAAAAATTTCTTGCACAAATCTAAAATTTGACTTGAAACTTGTAACATCGGCAAATAACTTTTTTTAACACATTTGAAACTTGAAGCTTTCAACAACTTGAAAAACCTCTTTTGTACACACTTCAAACTTGAAGGTTGAAACTCTCAACAACTCGAAGAACTCTCTTGCACACACTTTTTCAAACTTCAACATTGAAACCTTCAACAACTTGAAGAACTCTCTTCCACGCATTTTGAAATTGAAACTTGAAACTTAAAGACTTGAAGAACATTCTTTCACATTTGAGAACTTACAACACTTTGAAGAAGTTTCTTCCACACCACCCATTCACTTGGAAAAGTTGCAAGCTCTTTGTATGCCACCACTTGGAAATGAACTCCCACTCACTTTGCAAACTAAAAAACCTTCTCTCAAAACGATTCTTTCCTTTTTTCTATGCATACAAGCTCAAAACCTTTCACCACTTCTTGTTTTAACACAATGTCCTTTCTCTTGCTTGGTGTGGGCCCATAACCTATTGGAAACAACTCAAAAACAAGCAAGAAATGAAAGTATAAGGTTCATGAAATGGAACAATTGTATTAACTAATAAGAAGATTACAAAGGTTGTATGCTTCAAATGCTACAATCACAAAACTATGGCTTGCAACAACTAACAAAGCTTGAAGGTTCTATGTGCATTCAAAAACCATGAAAGGAGAGAATGAATGACTATTTGAAACCACTCCAATATATATTATCTCCTAACCTTAAAGTAGCCGCCACTTAACCCTAACCTAGTCATCACCTAACCCTAACCGCCACCAAGCCTTGAATAGCCTCCACTTCTAAACCCTAGCCACCACTATTCAACCTAACCTAACTAATATAAGGATGTGAATACTATTCATCTTTTTGATGAATGTTTAACACATTCATCAACATTGTGAATTAGAAACGAATAATATTTTCAACAATTCTCAAATATTTAACTATGGGTGGTAATTGCCAAGACCGTATTAATAACGACGTCTTTTTTCTTAGGTGCATTCGCCACTACCTTTTCTTCAAACATCGTTTGAGTTGTGTCCTTTTGAGGACAATTATAATTTTATGTTTACCAAAACTACAAATGAAGCATTAATGGATGATGGAACCAAATTTATTTGCTTCTCTGCGACCTCCTTTGTTACAAGATTTATTTCCTGTACCACCACCGGTTTGGGTTGAAACTCCATTCATTGCTACCTCCTTTTTTATGTAAGTTTGTTGTTTGGGATGTTTAGATTCCAATGATAATGTTCCTTGGAATGTCTTGAATTATTGCACTAACCATAGATCATATATGTTCGCCTTCCTTCGACAACCTTATCTTATTTGGTTGGTGGTTCCAAATTTTTTAGATATTCATTGGTGTTTCCCATATTTCTTTCACAAGTAATTATTGTTTCCTTGTGTCCAAACAAGGTGTCCTTTTTCATCCCTACCTTGGTTGTTCAAAAATACAACTACAATCATGCTTAAAAGAAAGTGGTTAGTAAATTGTCATTTGCCTAATGTTGAAGGCAATTTGCTAGTTTTAGTATACATTCATAGTATATTTCCACCTTCTCGTCTCCTCCTTGCTTTGTCACTTATCAAATCATGTGGAGTTGTTCATTTGTTTGTATTTTTCAGTAACGTTTGCAAAATGCAGTGTTAAACTCCTAAAATCTACAAACTAGATGTGCTCTCATAAAATTTTGTCCCCATTTATATATGGCATTGCGAAGTGTAAAAAAAAATAGATTGACAATATCTACACCATGCTTCTCCCCATTAACCTAAATGGCATTATGAAAAACTCATAAATGGGCATCGAGATTTGTTCTTTTGGTGTAGATGGGATAGGGTAAAGAATTCCTATTTGGCAAAGGATTTCATGTTATAGGTCGTTGGACAAGATACAACGGAAGGTACTAGGGATTCCTAATAGGTCCTATCCATAGTCCTGCTTGTCTTACAACATGTATTCTTGGATTTTGGTCTCCTTGAGGTCTAATACCACCACCTTTTGGAGGACCATTATCGCCACCTTTTGGAGGATTGATATTGTTGCCTCTGTAGGACTTACCACCAACACCAAAAAGTCCGCCACCACCATTGCTTGTAAGTACGTTCCGTCCACCAGTAGGGAGCCCACCACCATTTCCAATTGGCCCAATGGTTTGCCCCTTCATTCATTATATGGTTTTCTAGTAGGAACTATTTGTGGCATCCTAGGGTTGCGCTTTCTTTTGGAAGAATCATTGTCCTCATTCGAAGGCTCTTCATGATTTGTTACAATCCTAGTTTGTGTAATTCCTGAAACCAGTTTTGGTGGTGCCATAATGCTAGCAAAGAGATTAAACATTAGAAGCCAGATTATAAAAGCACTCCCTGTGCCACCATAACCAAAAGCAAAATATGGTGTATATGGTCCAACACAAGGAAACATTGAATTTGGAAAACCTGCCAGATTTTGCTCCATGGAATTTTTGGTAAATGAACAAAGAAATGTGGAATAATTGGCTTTCTACTAGATACATTTAGTAGTGTTGAAGGATAAATTGAATTTTGAACATTTGAAACTAAATTTTGAATGAGTGTTGATATCGGATAAAGTCTATAATTAGTTGGTATTGTTTGTGTAAACAAGATTCGATTAAATTGATAAGGCCAATTTTTTTACTTATGACCCAAACTTTGACCAAAAGTACAAATTTTAAATGCATGAAAAGAAGCACAGGTGTTAAAAACAGGGGTTATTGGAATTTTGTGGTGGAACTCCTTTTCATCTGAAATACTCATCCTTGAAGATTGCAAATTTTGTACTTCATCGAAAAATTCATTCCCTTAAAACTAGCATAATTCATTAATTCGTCTTTGGAATTGATCAATTTCACTTTTTCTAGCATGTCAACTTGTCACAATAGCCTCATGGTACCAAAAAGCTTTATGTTCAATAGGGTTCCGAATTGGTTCATGTGAAATTTTCAATTTAATCTTGATGTGTCGCAATTTCAATGGATGGTTTGTAGGTCATACAATTTCTAGTTTGATATTTTTGATAATGTCCTCCAATTCATTTTGCTCCCCATTATGAAAAGTTGCAACTTCCTATATGTTAATTTTTGGTTGTTCAAGTTGCTCCGAATTACCTACATGCCTTACTTTAGCATTTTTTTTGCAAAACCTACTCCATTCTTTTCTTCATACTTCTTGTCAACACTATTACATACTATAAAAGATTGAAACAATTGTAAATTACTAGTTTTTTAAAATAAAAAAATTTATCAAACAAAAATAATAAATCCATGGTTTTTTTTGGTAGAATCAAATAGCTCTAACCAAAATTTACCTAAAAAAACGACAATGAACAAAATATTCTAGATTTAGTATTTGCAGTATGGTTGCCAAATGTTAAAACTACCCAGTGAACTATTAGGTTTTGAAAGGAATAAAATAAACAAGTAGAAGATAGAATCTTCTTTACTTTCCTTGGATAAGCAAAAAGTTGAAACATAAAAGGCCTTTGAAAACTTATTAGGATAGACTCATAAACTTTACAAAAAAGCAAATTTGAAGCAAATACAAGTAAAAAGACCTTACATACAAAAGATAAAATCTTGTAACATAGGAGAGAAAAACAAGTAATAGAACTTCTACATACAAAAGTATGACAAAAAGAGTTAATTTACTCCAAAAGTACTCCCATGTATAGTCCTCAAAGGTATAAAGCTTTAAATACCTTCAAGAAGAAAACAAAAAAATGATGGAGCAAGTAATTAGTCTTATCCCAAAAAAATTGGTCCTAAAATTACTCAATTTAACCTAGTAGTAAAATCAATTTCAATAAAAAAATTGGTTAACATGTTTTTGGTAAGAAAAATCTAGTAACTGGTAAGGAAACATTTAATAACCAATTTCAGTAACACACATCTAATAAAAATGTTTCGATAAAATTCTACCTTCAACAAATAACGATGATTATAGATCAACCACAATAATCCACTTCTTGTTGCTCTAATCCATAACACTAGTTCACTAAATTCAATGAATCAAATGTCTTCACAGTCATTTTTGGCATTTTTGCATGTGCCTTAAGCATTTAGACAAATCTTTCACATCATTGTGCACACACTTTAAACAAATTAAACAACATGACCATTGATCAACAAAGGAAACCAAAACCTTCTGACATGCTGGATATGTAAACCCAAAATAAAATAAAATAATAATGCACATCAAGGGAAACCCCAACACAAGTCCACATAACACCTAGCAAAAAAAATCTATAGATGTTGATTCACAACCCTATTTACACCACACAAACCAATCAAATAACTATGGAGAAAAAAATCAAAGGGAATCAATAATAATAACAAAAATGACTAAAAAAAGAGGGGGAAGGATGGAGGAATTTTTTTTGACCTACCTCATTCACGAAGAACTATGAGGCACTTCTCTTCTCTTCTCTTTCACAAGTCTCAATGAAGCTCCTCCTCCATTGGCATTTTTTCAAGCTTGAAGCTTCACAACAATGATAGTGAAGAAAGAGAAAGGGGGCAATGGAGAAAGGTGGTGATGGTGTCAACAATCAAAAAGTGAAAGAAGAAGGGGGAGGAAAGGAAGTAGTAGGAGGAGAAGTTTTAAAATCTAATTGGGTTGGGGTACTATGGGATTGTGGTTGTAGTTCATCCAAAAACAACCAAAACAACCTCATCCCCCCGATTGGTGCGCTAGTGGGTGTTGGTTCACATAGGCCCACAACCCACCAACCATTCAACCTTCTATCTACCCACCCTTGTGATCCCCACCACCATTTTCACTTTTCTTTTTTTGTTTCTATAATCACCTCTATTGTCCAAGTTTCAAATTAATTCCAAATTTTAGGCTTTAATTAGTTCTCTCCAAGTTTTTTGTTCTAACCATCTCCACACACAAAGTTTTCTTTCAAGTAAGCTCCAAGCATGTTGATGTGAAAACTTTTTTTAAAAAAGTTTGTTGAGAGTCATAAAGCTCCAGTCAGCTCGAGGACTCGACCGCGTGCCCAAGACTCAAAAAGTAGGGCAGAGACTCCAGACTCAGCCGTAGACGACAGCATAGCCAGGCTGGTAGGACCTTAGCCACAATTGTGTGGTACCAGCAGCAGGGTATATAAGCTTAGTGACTCTATCTGCTAAGGATGGAAGTGATTGTGTACTCTTCCAATTATGTGCTATTGTGCTGTGTGTGATCACGTTGCTATGCTTGCTCTTGCTGCTGTGTATGTGAATTCCCTCAACGGGTTATGGGCCCACATTACGCGTGAAGGGTAGACAGGGAATTTTCTGTTTGGTAGCTTGGTGTAGCTGAGGTCTTGTTTTGCTTGTTGCTGACGAGCAGTGTTGCAAACATGGAGTCTACTAGCTACGAGAAGGGGCAAATCCAGAAGCTGGACGTCAACAACTACAGTACCTGGTGTGTGGAGATGAAGGCGCTGTTGATTCACAAGAAGATGTGGAAATATGTGGATCCCAGCGTGGCTCTGCCGATACCCAGTGAACGCAATGTTTGGCTTGACAAGTCATTAGAGGCACATTCTTTGATTGTGTTGAATTGCAAGCCGCATCACTTTCCCATGCTAACAGCGTGTGAGAATGGAAGACAGGCGTGGGAGAAGCTGTCTTCAGTGTTT
>Ga0209611_10004015_pt1 | contig 25273 bp, 10 predicted proteins | sample S1TSphgellanicum_3_FD_187693 | JGI IMG/M metagenome (GOLD analysis project Ga0209611, IMG submission 187693) | Host-associated microbial communities from peat moss isolated from Minnesota, USA - S1T2_Fc - Sphagnum magellanicum MG (SPAdes) (version 2) | ecosystem: Host-associated > Plants > Peat...
GGGGGTTGGGGGGGGGGGAGGTGTGCAATTGGCCTTGTATTCCAAAATAGATGCAACGACAGATTAGGGTTTGCAATTTGACAACTTGCTTGCTACTTGGTCTGGATTTGAACTCCTCTTGCAGCTGGAGGGTGGGATGCATTTTGACTTCTTAGAATGGCTCCCCTTCAACTCAAAAGCTCAACCCCTGATCCTTCTGTCCACTACTGTCTTAGGGTGTTGCACTGGGGTTCAAATAGGGTTCAGCTGCACCAATTAGGGCCAGATTGAACCAACAGCACCCACTAGTGCACCATGCAGGATGGATGGGGTTGGACAGGAAACAGTTTTTCATTGTATTATTTGTGTCCCATAGCTAACCAACCACAGTGGTCAGCTAATTGCTAACTAACCATTTGCATGCATCTACCTAGCTAGCTAGTAACCATCAAGTGCCTTCCTTTACTTACCCACATAATAACTACTTATATTCTCTACCTACTACTTACATAGATAAATTACCTAAGTGGGCGTGAGGGGCAATTAGGAAGGTTTACAAGATAGGTTACACTTAGTGAAATTTACCATGATTGGTATCCAATAGCAAATGCACTGGTGGGTACTAGGTCACAGAATCACCCCAAATAGTTCCAGCAGGTTCTGGATGCAATCTGACAAAGAACATTGTTTGGGTGATCACTAACTATTAAATGCACTGGCCACAATAGCCATTTGCAGATGCTGTTCCTCACCCAATAGCCATTTTGCAGCTGCTATTCCTCCCCCCCAATAGCCAGGTGATGATCACTGGCACAACACCCCATGGAACCACCTTAATTTTATTTTCCCCTGAACAAAGCTTGGGTGTCCTATGTTCTCCCAATCTGACAAAAATTTGCTGCTGGTTGCCTTTGGTAGGAGCTTCTGTTGCAGCTAAGGGTGGGTATGATTTTGGCTTCTTGCAAAGGGTTCTCCAAGCTACCCCCCACCTTCTTCCCCCTTCAATATGAAATCACAGCCCCTGAGTCTTGTGTCCACTTACTTGTGTTGGGATTTTCCACTGGGTGATACATACAAGCTGAGGGGCACCATATAGACCAGTTGTTGTTGTCCAGTTTAGCCTAATCTAATAGCAAGCTACTTGGCAGGTCTCTTCACATGGTTTTGGTTGGGAGCCCTGGAAGAGCCTCCCTGCCCTGGACTGGACTGTAGTAGTAGCTCCTCTCTTGAGCATCAATCAGCATTGTTGTGTAGAACTAGCCCAAAACATGAGGTTCAACAATTTCAAATTTAATTTCCCAGAATTTTAACATTTTGAGGAATAGATATGCCAAACTACACCTTATATATTCGTGTATTTGTAATAGTAACCCAAGGGAGTTTAATTTTCAATAAATTCAACAAATATCAATACAAAAATATCCTTTTTTTTTGGCTAAACCTTTTGTGATTTATTTTGTGCCAAACATCAGTTGGTTACATGTAGGTACAGTAGTTTCAACTGTTCAGACTAGCATTGGGAATTTTTTCAACACAGGAACAGACCCCTGGTGGTTATCAGGGTGGTTTTTAGGATTCATAAGCATGGTTCTTAAGGAAAATCAAACTGGTTCTCAAATCAAATAACTCGCCATAAAACAAATGATTCTTTTCCAATTCTTCATGAAAACCACAAGAGCTTTCAGGCTTTTGAAATAATTGGAACCAGCAGTTCTTTCACTCTGATTTTTTCAAAGAACCTGAATTGGTGGTTCTTTGATTCTGAAACATTTAAAGAATCAAAATCGACAATTCTTTAAAAAATCAAATAACCATACAGCACCAGTTCAGCCCTATGCCAACTTATCCATAAGTAGGTGACATGGCAACTTAACATTCACACTATCTCTTAGAGGTGGCACATGTTTTAAGCAAATGATGTTGTAATAGATTGTCTTAAAAAAATGTGGATATCAATGCTTAACACCATTGCTAAGCTATCTTCTAACATTTATTTGTGATAGTTTAGTCCTTTCATTATGTGTGATCATCTCCTTTTGCACCTCAAAGCAAGTGTGGAAAATTTTACAAAGTTTGCAAGTGCCTAAGCTTTCTAGGTTTCACAAGCACATCACATTCTACAAGGTCCACAAGCACTTCAAGTTTTGCAAGCTTCACAAGTACCTCAAGTTCTATAGGTTCTACAAATATCTCAAGTTCATCAAGTTTACTTGGAAGGTCACTATGTCTTAATTTTTCCCACTACATACATTAAGGAGGATATTGTCTGAGGAGATATTATGTGAGGGAGCTTTAATTTTTCCCATCATATTATTACTTTAATTTTTAATATATACATATTTGATCCAACCTAAACTTATTTAAAATTTTATGTTCACTTTGAATTTGGACATCATATGTTTGTTTCAATTTCAAGTTTTAGTTAAAAGCATGACAAATGATGAAGGAAGATGATTGCACATGAATAAGAAAACATCATGCATAAAATGCTCAAGTGTAGATTGATAAAGCACATCATATCATATATGTTGATAAGGTAATGATAACTTACTACCAATAGACCCTTGCATAACTCTTGATAATTCATATATTGATCAATAACATATCACTAGAAAAAATCATGTTGTATGCAACCAATCATTATACAATTTTGTGCAACTAATATGCAACTAATGATGTACAAAATGGACACATGTTATAAACAAAATGACCTAATTTAATACATACCTAAATTAATATATTCAATATATATATATATAAGCAATGTATAATAATATTATATAGTTAATACTAAAGTTAAATCTATGCTAACTAAGCTTAAATATAGGCTAACTTAAATTAAACTTAGGTTAAAATAACCATGAATAAATTAATTTTTATAATTAATATTATTTTAATTATGTTAAAATACCTATGGTTATGATGTTAAACTACGTAGCCTCTAAATACCTTAACATGGGCTAGTTATTAACCTAATATAGGTAATTATAATATAATATTATTTATTATTATTTTAGATTTTATTTAATATTTAATATTATTGTCATAATATTATACTATTATAACCTATTTATTTTTAAATTCATAATATAATTAATATATCTCATAGGTGAACCAAGTTAATATGACACAGGTACCGCATAGTAATCTCATGCCGGTTGCAATTATATTGGTTACACTTGCAACTAAATTGTTTATCACATACATTTAATTCTTTGGTGAAATTTTGCCAAATTTCAACTGAAAAATATGTTTTCAATTCACACAAAGGATTTTCCAGGGAAAAATGGTCAAATTTTGCTAAATCTCAGAAATAATTTGCAAATTGTTAGATTTTTATGATAAGTTCCAATAGGTAATCAAAGATATAAAAGGATTTTATTTTTTCTACTTTCATATCTAGTGTGTAGCCAACTCTAGCAAAATCACCTTATGGATGATCATCACTTTAGGTACATCACAAAATTGAGAGAAATTTTTTTATCCCATATTTTTTTTCCTCCATTCCAATCTTGTACATTATATAATTAGGTGCATTAATTTTGTTCCCAAACCAAGTACCAAATGCAATTTTGAATAAGCCAATGAAAAAGTCTTGACCTTAAAGGCTAAACCCAAACACAAAATTAGATTATTGTAAACCAACCTCCCTAACCGAGGCCTATTTTCCTACCTACCTATCTAATTAATTCAAAAATAAATAGTTAATGGGTTTTCTAAATTGCATGTGTTCCCATATAATTGACCTTCAAAAGGTCACCATTGTAGTTACACTTTAATTACATGGACCTTCATAGAATAATATAGATATATAGAATATAAATCCATATTGCATATATTATATTTGCTACATATTGGCACATGTAACTATTTATCAAGTGCAACTTGTTTTATGCAACCATGAGGTCTAGTAGTTGCATTCAATAGTAGCAAATGATAGTTTTTTAACGTATTATTCTATTTTAAAAATTAATATTTAGTTGATAATGCATTTATTGCATGAATACATACCTTACACTTACAATGAGAAGGTCATATGAGGGATTGCAAGGTGTGTAGGTATGAGGAAGGGGTTATGATGATTATATGTGACAAACATAGAAATTTGTGTTGTGTGGGTATACAAGGTAGCAATGTGTATGTGCAATGGTATGGAAAAATATAATTAGATTAATCCTTGAGGAGTTGATACTTAAGGTAAATATTAGGTTGGCCCCATTATGTCTTTTGTGATACCTCATTCGTTATCACACACACCTAGTAGTCTTTCTCAAATATAATATTGATACTAATTGCAACCTTAGTTTTCCCTTGCTTGTTATGGTATGAAGATGTTTCATATTTGTATAATCAGAAGAGTTTTTGGGATAAATTTACTATTAATTTGTGTAATGGGGACAACTCTTTGAATGGATATAATGTCATAATATCATAATTGCAAATATTTTGCATGTTAATCTATAGTCTATATCATAACAATCTTGTGTTATGGTACGAATAAATAAGTTGTTGCTTGATACTAGTCAAATATTAAATATACCAATTCGTGTATGATTTCCAAAAATCATTATTCATATGGTCTATCTTACAAAGTGGTAGTCATGTTCCTTTATAGAGCAATATGGTATGTGCATAGTAAAAAGTAATGAATACTCATACCATTGTGGTTTGCCAAATTCTTCAATACTTGTAGTAAATTGGTGTACCCAAATGGTGATGCTAGTACAACACTAGAAGGAACAAATAATCTAGGTTCTTGTGTTCATGCTTGGTGTTGTTATTGGAATGTTGGAGGCATCAATGGTGATCCAATGGTGGCATTGGAGTTTAGACCTTAGATAAAATTTCATGCTTCTCATAATATTTTGTCACCATTATAACATGTAAGAACATCTCCAATAATGCACTTGCAATAGGCACTATACAATGAGTAACATAGATACCCAAATGTTGAGCCTTGTATTCCAATTAGTGTATGAAGGGTTTGAACCCCCAAAAGTCATCACATTTTGACCATCATCATTTACAATAAAATCAAATCCAATGTCATTGTTGTTTTTCCATAGAATCTTGTACACACATTAATTCAACGGTTATTTGCAAGGACTTGTGCACACATAATAGGTGATTCAGATTTTTGTGGAGCTTTACACATAGGTTGTCAAAATGGCCCAAATGTGAAAGTAACAATTACTTTCACATATGCAAGAATACATGAATGAAAAAGAAGGTGAGGGGTTATAACTTGTTGGCACTAGTACAAAATTGGAGTATAATTCATTAGCTTAAATCATTATGCGGTCTTAAAAGTGAAATAAGTTCACTCCACCATAATCATTTCACCTTGACTAAAGTTATGCCACTATGAAGTCACTATGAAATCATCATGTTTCACTATTAGTTGAAATAATTCATAATAATAAATAGGTTTGTTTTAATGTTGTTATAAAATAGGTTATAAATAACTAAGGAAAGGTAAGTAGGTAGGTAAGTAAATAAGTATGTACATAGCCCCTAGGTAGGCTACATAGTTTGTAAGGCATCATACGATAGACCTTAGGTAGGGCTACATAGCTTACATAGTTGCTAAATAACATAGCCTTTAGGTAGGCTATATGAACCTTAGGGTAGGTAGGCCTATGTTGTACATAGTTATGTCCTTTAGGTAGGTCCCTAAGTAACCCTTTGTAAACTATAGAATAGTTTTCATTTAACCAATAGGTAGGCCTATGTTATACATGGCTAACCACTTTAGGTGAATCCCTAGGTAACCTTTTGTAAACTCTAGAATAACCTTTATTTAGCCCCTAGGTAGGCTTATGTTGATGCTAGAGAGGCCCTTAGACAAACCTACTTAGACCTATGTTGGCTTTAAATGAGCTTAGGTAGGGCTTAATAAGCCTTAAGGTAACATAGCTTACCTAGGCTTACATAGGTTAAGGTAGTTTGAATAGGGTATTTTAAGTAGGATTTTAAAATTTTATTAAAATGTGATGACAAAATATTTCACATTAAAAAAGTTGGTACAATGGTAAGGAATTTGTCCCTCGAAATGGAAATGAAGGGATAAAATCCTAATTATTACGATCTAGTTTAAGCTAGGTAGCCTAGGCACTTAGGCTAAGTTGCTTAAATCCCATGTGTTTTAACCTAAGTTGCCATGAGCCTAGGTGGCTTAGCTACCTAACCTAGCTTAGGCTCTTTATCCTAATCTATAAACTATGAGGCTAGCCCAATGAATTAGCTATTAGTGAATTCAATTAGATATTAATAATTTCATTATGTTCGTACTTGTTGGTCGTCATTCATTAAAGGGTTGGTCACTTTCACTATGGTAAATTTTTCCAACTTCATTTTAAATCTAATGAAACACAAAATGAACTTGGCCACATATTATAATAATGTAGAGTTGTGAAGGTCCTTCATTTGACACATAATTAAAACTTCAAAGAAAGCACATTAGTTCTAGGCCACAATAATGAAAGAATTTGCAAATGGATTGGCATCAAATCCATGTCATGATCTTTAAAGATTATTTTGCGCCTTCACATGTGTATGATGAAGGATTATTTAGGTGTTGTTATAGGATGACCCATAGATTATTCTTGATGATTTAAAATAGTCTTTGTGAGTATGATGATTTTTTTTTCATAATGACTAAATTGTACATGTAAATTCAAACTTTTTAAAATTAAAAATGCATTGTTGCATTCCAACAACTTGCATATGGAACATGGGCCAACTTTGTAAATAAGTATTACAAACTTGGTGAGAACACTATGATTGAGTGCCTAAAGCAATTTGTGCAATTAACAATGACAAATTTTCAACCAATGTACTTGTGAAAATTGAATAAATCTAACATTGAAAAACAACTCTAGATCATTACAAACTAGGGATTCTTGAGAATGTTCATGAGTTTCAACTACATGCATTATAGGGGGAAAAACTACCCCATGGGTTTGCAAGGCTAATTTCAAAATAAAGAGATGGAAAAAGGTCCATCATCTTGGAATCAATTTTGAATCAAAATCTCTATATTTCGCACTTGTTTGGGGGGGTTTCTTGAAAGGAACAACAACATCAATGTTTTATATTAATCACCCATCATTTACAATTTGTTGAGTGGAATAAGTAAGGAGTTCAATTTTGTGGTGAATAGAACAACCTACCTTCAGTACTACTTTTTAACAAATGGCATCTACCCATTAAGGTCTTGCACTATATAAAATGAACCCTAAAGGACATGTGTTAAATAAATTTGGCTAAAAGTATAAATTGAAAGGACAATTCAACATTTTCAAATCAAAGCTATGACCTACAAGAGAAATTCAATGGCAAATTTAGTTCATTGCTAGTCATTTGCCTCATAATCATTCTCTAGAGGACTAACTCACTGAAATCACACTTTCCACAAAGTTTTGAATTGTGTAGGGCAATCTTGTTTTGAAAGTCTTGGGCAAAAGACAAATTATTTGTGCACAAGCTTGATTGTGTTTCCACTTGATGTGCAAGGCCCTTTTTCTTCTTCTTGATTCTCAATTTTCTCCATTATTTTCAACTTGCTTGATTAGGAACTGAAAATGGTAGATGAGGTTTTTTCAACTTGGATTGCACTTTCCTTCTATCAAAAGATACCGACCTTTCATTTTGTCAAAGTGTACAACACCTTACTAAATTTCCTTTCCTTTCCTTTTGGTGTCCTTGTTGACCTATCCAAAATCAAACCTCCACAAGAAATTTGCTTGTTAGGGGAAACCCCAAGGGTGCAAATTCTTTAAGGTGTACCAAGATCTTGTCACAATGTCATCTTTTTCTGTCTTTTTTACCTAGTCTTTTTTTACCATGTAAAAACACATTTATGGATGATTATGATGGAATCTAGAATTGTAATGGTCTAAAATATAATCCCTCAAATGTTTTTAATAAATTTGATTCATTATTTTGTATGAAGATCAAAATATAAGGTAAAAAAGGATTGCAATAGGGACTAGGCCCTTTTCATCATGTGTGGTACACCTTAAAAAAATTTCACCCCCAAATGCAATCTAGATTTTGTAAAGACCTTGTGGGTGGGCATTCTATTTGGAAAAATGTCCTTTATAGGGCACAACCATATGGTGAGGCCTCCTACCATATTGGCATGCTTCAATCAATATTATGTTGGGTAATGCTTTATTACTAATGCATTATCCTGCATTTAAACTACCTTGCCAACTCTAAACCTTAATTCTAATTGCTTGTTATATGATATAACTTTGTTTTCCAACTTCAATATAGATTTATGTTGCACTTGTGGTTGAAGCCAAATGGTCTGTGACTTGTTCCAAGGTTAGATTTCAATTGCTGAAATAACATATTGTTTTGCCTTTGTTAGGCCCTACCCCCCCTAGGGACAGGGAATATCACATTGGATCCAACTTTTGTAAATTTTACTTTATTAAAACCAATTTCACATTAGGTGAACAAGTTTATTTGATGGAAGTGTTTAAATTGTACAAATTGAAATAAATCTTTTGGTGTTCAGAGTGTGAACATAATAAGTGGATTAAGGTTAATGTCACTTTAATTGTTTTGCAAGTATCAAGGATTGACCTTTTTGACCTTCTTTTGTTGTGTTGCGCTGATGAAGCTCCAAATGTTCGGCAAAGTGCATTGGCCTCATTAAGTGACCTTGCCAAAGTAAACATTACATTGCACTCAATGGATTATCCATCTAACCTTGTTAAGGAGAATTTTGCAAGTTTTTTCTCAAGTTATTCTATATCATTATGTTCATTGAAATAATGTATGGGAGGCTTTGATGATATCACATGATTGTGCAATGCATTTGTAGCCTCAATTAGCATATTTTTTGAACTTTACAACCAAACAACTAGTAGGCTTTTATTTTTCTCACATGTCTTGTGGAACTATTGTTAGATCTTGAAGGTTGTTTTGTAGACAAATGTGGTAAAGGGAGGGGGATCTTGCATGGGGCACAATGGGAACATGAAGCAAAAGAAATGTGTTTATGGCCAACAATGTTTGTTGGGCTATTGGTGAAATGGCAATCAAGGTACTATTTTGAGTTTTAATTTTTTCATCAAGGTGGGATTCACCAATTATACCTCATAGTGTCTACAATCTTTCGGTTGACCAATCAACATTTTGATGTAGATTTGTTGTTTACAAGTGCCTTATAGGTCAAGCAAAATATTTTTTTTATTGTCATGAATGCCATCTCATGTCTAGTTCCCATTCTTTCGAATAGTGAAGTATGCAATAGGGTTGAAATTTTTGTGTTTGGATGATTAATGAAGGGGGTTGTTATGAGTATTAAAAGTCATAGAACAAGGGATTGTTCTCAAAAATTATGCAAAGAGAGCTTGTGTAATGTGCACATCAAGGAAATTGATGCAAAAGGAGGGGTTGCCGAATTTGAATAAGTCATTATTGGAGAACAATGCAATCACCTTAGGCAAATGGGGATGGGTGTGCCTAGAACTAGTGGTTCCACACATGGATCACTTCATGCAACCTTGGTGCTATGCTCTTTGCATGTAAGGATTTAAAGAAGATCTAAGGATTTGTTAGATGTTTGCATTCCTATGAATGATGTCTAGGATCCTTATAGTCTATATGGTCGTGGAAGGTTACCATGTTCTATGCTCTTCATCTTTTGTTGTAGTTTGGGTGGAAAATCTAATGTATCATTTACTTATCTACATTAAATCTAGTAGATCCACTAAGGAAGAAACAAGAGTTGGGAATCAATATTGTTTTATGTTCCTATTGTGATGATGTGTTGCCTTGTTGCAAGATTCATGATAATGTTGAGAAGGAGGATGCATTCTGAGGCCTCTGTGCAATGGTGAATTCTAGTTTCCCATTATCAATTGTTGCACATTTAATTTCTTTTGTGGTGATTAGCTTAAGCATGGTGCATTTATTAATTCACAAATTCCGTGTTTTAAATATTATGTTACTCTTGTCTCATGATATTTGCTTTAATGATTATCTTTCTTATTGGGGATCAATAGGTTGAGTTGAATTTAAGAGGGGTTGTAAATGCTTTTGTGCCAATGTGTGAAGCAATTGGGAGTTGGCATGTAAGTCAACTTTAAATTTAAATGCAATTTTTGTGAAGTATTTTCTTCCTTTTGTTAGGCCTAGATTTTGGCATGACTTTGCTTTAAAGTAGGTGGAGTGCAACATGTGACACATGGAGTGGGTCTAATTACTAATAGTTCCAAATATGATGAATATTGTTTCAAGAAATTCATAGTGAAGAACTTCAAACAAATATAACACAAGTTTTACATGGATATAAACAAAGTACATAAACAAGGTCTTGCTTACTTTTGTTTCTCATTTGGTATGAAACCAAAGATGCAAAAATATTTGATTTTGATAATCTCCTCATTTTCTTAATTATTGAAATGAAACACTAGTTTAACAACTACTTACAAGAAGTTGGGAACAATATCTAATAGCTTTTGATATCCAACTACGTGAAAAGTTGGTAAATAAATATGGTTTGTAGATATCAAGTTCTCACATTATTTGGTCTAATTCATGTTACCCAATCTACTATTGTTTATTGTCTACAACTTCATGTTTTCTACTTGTTACAACAAGCTCTTTGCCACCATGTTAAAGAATACTCAAATGAGCTTTCAATTTTTGTAACTTCTTACAAGGTCCTTGGCTCATAGATTCTTGATATCATAGAACTCATGTGGGACCTAGAAGATTCTTCCATAGATAGTGTACCCTTGTCATACCATGTGTCTAAATGTTTGACAACTTTTATATATAACTCAATTCTACAAGGTCCTAACATTGAGGCATAGAAATGTTGTGACACTTCTAAAAGGATTCTAAATTTTCTAGTTGTGGCTAACATAGTGGTTGGTGCTTAGTAGGTGATATATGTTGGTTAGGCTTAGTCCTTCATTAAAGGGGTCAAGTATAGGAAATGCACCATATTTTTGAGCTTTGTTTTAATAATACACAAATTCACATTATAATTAAAAAAATATGGATAGGGAGGTTGTAGTCTAATCAAGTGTACAATCTTGGCAAGCTTTTTCCATTATAGTTATACTGCCCGTAAAGGGTGGTCCTACCTTTCATGTATGTTCATTGCCTATTGGTTATGGAAGGCATTTTGTCTTTGATTTGTTTTGGAAGTAATTATGTTGTGGTTTAAACGTGTGAAGTTTTCACATGTGCTAGATTGGATGTGGATGAACAAGTTTGCTCATGTAGATGCAATAAAGGTTGGTCTTATCGCATGTATACCAAAACCCCCTAATTCCAAGGTTTAAAAGAAAAGTAGGTAAATGTTTATCATTAATTAATCTTTGCAAGTTATCTTTTGGATATTTCAACAACATGCCATTGTTTCATTGCCATGTTCTTTGTGTTTGAAGAGTGAAAATTGAATGCATGTGTATGAGTGGAAGACAAAAGGAGGGAGGATAAAGTTGTTAAGTTCATGGTGTATACCACATGGGTGTGTTTGTATTGTGCTTGGAGGGAGTTTTTTATGTTAAAGGAGGACTTGCACATTTATTAAAATATTAAAATAGAAGAATGGTTTTAGTACAATATTTGCTATGATTCTTCAAACAAGTTTTCAAACAATTCAACTCAAAATTAAAGTAAAAACATGTTTGTTTCTAATGAATGTTATGTTGTTTGGAACACAAGTATGGTCAATATTTATTTGATGAGAAGGAACATTCTGCTACCATGGACCACTTTGCTGCTTCGTCATTAAAATTGACAATGATTTTCTGTTTATTTCCTTCCATCAAATTACCAATTATTGGAACCATTTACATTAAGGAGGTTGGCAACTTTACCGAACTGGTGGAATTTAAGTTTGAGCGTGAAAAATAACAACTAAAAAACTTAAGGTGCATCCTCATCTTCAGATCATGTTGTTGATAGTGTAGAATCAACCCTCCTTCCAAATAATACACTTTCACCCAATGAGGTAAATCCATTAGATGCCAAAAAAATCAAAATTGCCCTAGGTGTTCTTGTGACATTCTTGGTGAAGAAAAAGGGTGTTGTGATTGAGAAGGCTAAAGTAGAGGATACTAAAACAACGATTGTAGCCATGGTGGTTGGAACTAAACAGAGACATGCCAAAAGATCTGAAAAGGTTTTTTTACAAGTGATTGGCACTTCTACTTTGATATTGTGTTTTGGGCTTGTTTGAAAACTCAAAAGAGTTGTCAAATCTTCCCATTCTTTACTCAGCCACTATACAAACCTATGTAGCACCTTGTGAACAAAGCTTTGTTCTTGTAGGGTTTTGATGTCAGTCCACAAAGTCCTAGAATCCAACACTACATGGGATCTATCCAATAATGTATAATAGTACCTTGTTATTAATGCCATTGTTTTTTGTTTCTTTCTTTTGGTTTTTTATTTTTTGTTTGTTTTTGTTTTTCTTAGATTGGATTTTTTTGTGGCTTCTTAAAGAAGTGTTAACCTTGTTGTGAGTTTTTTCATCATCATAAAAATGGAGATTTCTCTATTCTTATGAAAGATATATCTTATTATTGGAATTTTGAATTTTGGAATTTTGATTTTGCATTGAATAATGAAAATGTTTTTGGCTAGTTGTGAATCGATGGGTTTTTAGGGTTTCAATTACTAATTTTTTAAAATAAAAATTTATACATTTTTTGGTCAAAATTTTAAAATAAATGTCATTTCAATTTTTTTATCAATGGAATGTTTAGAAATATAAAAAACTTTTAATTTACATAATAATTTTAACACTAAAGATGATGAAACTTTGCCAAATTTTATCAAAAGAAAGCATCCAAGCAAGGGAGAGAAAAAGAAACAAGAGGCAAGGACCAAAAGTCCAAGCATATAGTTGTTAAAATAGACATCATCTTGTGTGATGATACATACAAATAAATCACAGAATATATATATGTACATACATAAATGCACATGTACAACATCTTATCTTTTGGTAGGGCCACCATGTTTGTGACAACTTGTTCTGTTAAAGTAATTATGGGGCAAAATTTCACTTAGTTTTGTTAACCGCTTGTGAACATTCCTTAGGCCCTTTGATAGCTGGCTTTTAGTGGTTTCAATGAGGTATTTGTATAGGGTACAAACTTCTTTCTTTATTTCTTTGATTTTGTGATATTGAAAATTTGGTGAATTTTTCCCTAAAATAAAAAAATTAGTGTATTTTACACTAGGGGAAAAAAATCCAAAAGAATCCCAATTTTTTACTCCAATTTTTTCAAAAACATTCTGCTATAAAATGATAGGGTAAGCTGCCCTAAGGCTCCCCATTTCAAGGATTATGATTGTAAGCTCCTTCTACCCAAGGGGGAGTAAGCTCTTTATCTTTTATGCCACTGGGCAGCACCCCTTGAGTATAGGGATTTACAACAAGTGTTGTACTGGTATATATGGTAAACCTTGGGTATGTGCATGGGTATGTGTATGGATATTACAAAACCTACCTATTGGGTATACCCTGAAGCTCATACCCAAGTTGTTTGTAATATATTTAGGGTTTTTGCTTGTAGACCTACCCAATCTTGAAAAATATTAGTCTGTCCTTTCTCACGTTTCATATTTTGTTGAGACCTATATACCAAGGGGTGAGAACTTTAGGTTGGGAGTGGTAGGTATAATGGCATAAGGGTGCTCTAATTTCTTTTTACAATTTCTATCATTTAAAAGGATTTCTCTGGGCAATCTTCATCACTTTTATATGGCAACTTGGAGGCATTTGTTAAAATTTGTAGTCTTCCCGGCCCTCTACAATTCAAGGCTATTTAAAGTTGTTTCATTGTACAAACATATTTTGTGAGAGTTTTTAAAGTCCCAACATTTTATGAATGCTCAAACTGGTCCTATGTCCAAAATTGCTTCATCCAAGGTGCCATACGCTAGTTTTAAATCCCTGTTTTTGGAACTGCAAAATCATGCATATTCATAATATCATATCATTATTCATACTCCTCTAATATGTCAATTAAACATACTCATGCATAGGACCAGGGTATGTCTAGTTTGAAATTTACCCATAGGACGCAAATACCCTACCCACTTAACCGAATAGGGGCCTTGGACAGCTTGGTTGTGATTCTTTGGAAAAAAATCAGGATCAAAATAAACCACCTATCCCGATTACTTCAAATCCTTAAAGAACTGATGATTTTCATGAAAGATTCAGCATGAATGAACTGGTGGTACTTTGGCTGGTTATTTGACATTTGGATGTTGGGTATTACTCAGTTGTGGATGAACCTCAACTGAGTTAATATTTGGTTTCACCTTACTAACCAATTCTGTAGGAAATAGGTCTCATCATATATAGGTAGATAGGTATGGAAATAGGTAACTACTAGGTACATAGATGGTTTACACATAGCTAAGGGCTGGTTTTACTACCTACCTACTAACATCCTGCTTTTGGGTTGTTAGTAGGTAGTAGGAAGAGAAAAAACAAAACAACTGAGGTAATCACCATGGTTAGCTAGGCAACTGAAAGCCAACAGAAAACTGTTTCTTGACTACTTATATCATTCATCCTTCATGGTGCACTGGTGGGTGCTGGTTCATTGTGGCCGTTTTGACTAGTATGATTAGGCAGGTATAATACCTGGTATTGAGACACGTATAAAACTGGGTTACGAGGGTGATATTACCTCAAGGTCCTCTACTCATGGAATATTCCAGAATAGTCCCCCAAAAAGATGCTTCAATTTTCCCCCCTGCAAAAGATTTTTCGTTGGGAAAAATATTTGTTGAGCATTCTCGGGATGTGTAAAAATATATATATAATTTTTGTTGAACCTGCTATTCAACAACTACGGTCATAGTAAGGATTTATAGTTCCAGTAGAGAGGACACACACAACAACAACACTGGCACAATAAAAAATATTTGTGGTGTGGGAGGGAGGGATGCTCTTAAGATTTAAAGTTAAGCCAGACTGAAATGATCCAATTTCTTCTTCTTCTTCTTCTTCCCTTCAACTATTCTCATCATTGTTGAGGGACTGGAGATGGGTGATCATCTGTTGCTTTGACAGTTCTTTAATTAATTTAATTTTTTTTTTAAAAACAATTTTGGCTGCAGCTTGTAAGTAATCAAAATCCATTACAGAGATTTCTGATCAACCATGTGAGCTCCAATCTGTCCTGTCCCCTGAAACTCAGACAAATTCTAAGTCTCTAGGAAGAAAACAAAATTTTCTTCTGTGCTGCTGGTTGATTAATTGTGTTGAAAGTCATTGTAGATTCTGCCAAAAAGATCACCAAATTAAGTCATGTAGATTCTGCAACCCAAAAAAATCAGCAAAATGCATTTTGGATATGGTTTCTATATCCATGATTATTCTTTCCTTTCTCTCTCTCTCTCTCTCTCTCTCTCTCTCTTATCAACAGTGATCCTGTTTGGCAACAACTGCCTCCCTGCTTGCCAGGATTTTATTTTTTCATATTTGTTGTGATGGAGCTGAACTGGCAACCATCCATAATACTGTTTAGCCAGATTTGGCTATAAACAGGACACAAAAGTTTTAAAAGGTTTGAGATTCCTTCACATGTTTGACTACATGCTCGGACCCAATATAGAAATCCTACTGTATTTCAAAAGAAATTGTACAAATGTGAGGACTAGCAAACCTCAAAACAAAAAAAAACAAAAAAACATAATTTTAGCCATTTTGAATTTTCTTTTAGCCAATTTCTATAGCCAGAAGAAAAATGGGTACTGGTTGCCTTGTCTAGCCTAGCTTTTTTGTTTTTTCCTTCACATTAAGTACTTGCCTGTGAATTCCTTCAGCTCTCCAGGTTTTAGAGAGAGAGAGAGAGAGAGGGAGGAAGAAGAGGAAGCTGATGAAGTGCTGCCAACATTGCCAGCTGTTCAAAGGCCAAAGAAGTCCAGCCTAACTCGTGGAGTCTGCAAGTGCTTCAGAGGAAAAAAAATGTCCTGTTAGGCGGGTTCTCTTTTCAGTTCCTGTTTCGTTTGTGGACCTTTCCTGCAGACACCATTGCCTCCCTCTGGACCAGGATGATCGTACTGTGGTTTACTGAGATCCCGACAAACTGTGACAGAAGGGGGAGGAAGAAGGGGGGGTGGGGAGGCAAGAGCTTATATAGATAGAGAGAGTCAAGTGGTCAACCGTCAACACCCAATAACAATATTATCAGTGAACAACTGTGCCACAACACTCACCTGCATATTCTGATGCAAGGTGGTTGGTTCCATGCACCTACTGCAAGCTGGGAGTGCATGACTAGCTGCATAAGGTATGTCCAAAAACCACTGCTGATTTGGTACAGTGTTGGGTGGTTCTTTGAATCTCTAAGAACCTCCCCTTTCCAGTTCTTCCAATATTCCAGAATCAAAGAATTGCTGGTTCAGGTTCTTTGAAAAAAAAAATTCCAGAATCGAAGAAATGCCAGTTCGAGTTCTTTCTAAAGCATCAAAGAAGTGACGGTTTTCATGCAAGAACTGGCAGTTAGTTCTTTCAGTTTGTAAAACAAATTGAGAACTATGTTTATATGCAAAAATCGATTCTTTCAATTTTTTTGACAACTGGTGGGTAAGTGGGTATGCCTGTCAGTTATCAGCCTGGGTATATGCCCCCTTCCTGGTCTAAGACCTTACTAAGCTGGTATGACTTGAGGCAATACCAGTCTTGTACCAGTACCAGTCTGGTACAAAGACTAGTACCAGGCTGAGACTGCAGTGTGTTTTGTTTTTTGGGCAAAATTTCACACCAAACAATCCAGTGTGAACTAGGGTACAAACGATTTTTTGGGGAAATCATATTGTGCCAAAGTCATCACATTTAGAGGAATTTTTTTCTGCAGTTGTAAAACATTGCAGGATTCTGAAAAAAATAATGTATACTTTCCTCTCTGACCTGTAGCCAAATTTGGCTCATTCCTTTTGCGAGTGATTGCCGATCTACCTATCTCAAAAAACTCACCCAAAAAAAACCATGTGCCAAGCTAATACCAGACTTGTACGAGTTTTATATGAGTTTTAATACTAGGTATATCTGTATATACCAACCAACGGCACACCAGCCAAAAAGGAGTCTTGGACCCAATACCAAGACCAGTTACTGGTATGAAAGTTTTTAAAATGAAGGATCAGGTACCAGGAGGACCAAGCTGTTGTGAAAACTTTCAAAAGTGCCTAAAGGCCAAATCCAAGACCAGTCTGGTATGTTCAAAAGTTTTTGATCACATCAACACTCACCGAAACCGTACTGCAAAACTCTAGATATCGAGTGGGAACAGAGATTATGTACATGGAGGCAATCAGTGTGCGTGCTTCACATACCACATTATGATTTGCTGCTGTGATGATCAACAGTTGATGGATGTTCCAGGAAGTCTCTTCAGTAGCCTCAACAAATCTGATTGTGAACGACAACTGGAGTGAGCACCTACTCTGGTGGAGTGGCAAGCAAAAAGACCATCCTGCAAAACGCGGACACGAGAGAGCTCAGATCAACAGAAGAGACATGAGATGACCAGTCTAGTAAGTTTCACTGGGTACAACAAAATCTGCAGTTGAAATTATTAGATCTCTGGTAAAGACAATCAGAGCCAACAGTTTGAAATTATTAAATCTCTAGCATGGCAATCAGACCCACGGTCTCCTTTATCTACTATCTACTGGCTGCTACTCTATTTGACTTTGTACACCTTTTAAACCCATACCCACAATGTTTCTTTTCCAACATGTAGGACTAAACACTCCCTACCAATTAACTTTGTGGGTGTCAGTCTACAGTCCTCAGTGAACAATTAGCATCCATGAGTGCACCCTGAAGGATGGATGCACTCATGGTGTGCCTGGACAGGAAACACTTTCTCATTGCATTCACTACAAGAGAATGTAGTGAGAGCCATGGCTCATTCATGACAAATGTGTGAGATAAAATTTGTGATTTCATTCATTACAATGAATGTATAGTATGTGATGTTTCTTGTGGCATATATCACATGAGAATGACAATTTGACATTAGGTGTGAGAAAAATCACATTGTCTTGGAGCAATTCCTGTCCCATAAGTAACCATTGTGATTAATTATGTTCTTATAACTATCCACAAGTATCTACGTATCTAGTAACCACCAATTGTTTTACCTACTTACATAATAACCATTAATATTCCTTATTGTATATAGTAAACATTTATATTCTCTACCTACATACCTACTTAGATAGTCCCTGTACAACACAAACAGGTTTAGGATCGAAACTATGTATGATTATTACATAGCTATGATATCTATGTTTTTAGTTGCAAAATTATTCTCTCACCTTTTTATTGGCTATGCAAGCTTCATCATTCTCCTACCATGAACTAAACACAAACAACACCAAAACCATTCAAAACCAAAAGCCTTTCAAAACCAAAATTTCAATTCTCACAAGCTTTGCATTCATACCACAATTTTGTACAAGTGAAGGTGTTTTTCAAGGTTACAAACACTTACTTATATACTAACCAAAAGAAAACTAATTAAAAAACTTCCTAAAACTTATCCACCACATGGTTCCCCAAATAATCAAAAGGAAACAAAATCACATGGTCCCCCATGTGATTCCACAATTAATCACAAGGAAACATAATCACATGTGCACCACATGGTGCACATGTGATTCCACAATTAATCATAAGGAAACATAATCACATGGTGCACATGTGATTCCACAATTAATCACAAGGGAACATAATCACATGGTGCACATGTGATTCCACAATTAATCATAAGGAAACATAATCACATGGTGCACATGACTTCCACATAAGTCAATACACCATGACCAAATTATGGAATCCTACCACTCAACTTACCCCTTTAAACAATTATCTAAGTAATTGTGTAATTACAGTAAGTTACACATCAAGTTACATCCCCACTTATATTCCCTACTTACTAAGTTTGCTTTGTTTTGCTTTGCTTGATATATATCTTAAGATTGGGAATATTCAAGCATACAATTGGCTCATTGTAGGGAATATTAAGTTGTGCAATTGTAGTTCATATTGGTGATAGAAATCTGAACCAGCCAAAAAAACACACACATGCACACACACAACAAAGAAAAAGACAAACGCATCACAAGCTGACTGAGAAAGGTTTGAAAGATAACATTAGGTTGCCAAAAAAAGATTTGGCCAAGAACCACATATTATTTTAAGGCTAGTACCACTGCAAGGAACACTAAACTTTTAACATGGATGTACAAAAACTAAAAACTCAATAGGTGGAGCTAAATGGGGTTTCAATTTTAACTAAAAAACCTAGTATGAGCGAACTGCATTGTACCTTAGTTGAATAGTAGGTTTGACAAAAAATTATGTTGTTTTTTAACATGATGAAACTTTCAAAAAATATTTTTCTCAAAGAAAATTTCTTTGTGAATGAAAATCAAGCAAATTTTGGAAGATTCGAAAATATTTTATTTTGAAATGGAATCTTCAAAATTAAATGATTATTTGACAAAGACCCAATGAACCTACTATGCAACTATGGCATGTGACAATCAAATCAAAGAAAAATATATTAAAAAATTTTAATTTTTTTTTGAGTTTAATAAAGAATTGGTTGAATTTTTCTAATGTATGTGTAAGGCACTTTACCCTTAGCAAAATTTCTACCTCACGAGACGATGTTACCTTTGCATGAGGTTCCTCTATGACATGGAATTAGGGTAGATGAAAATTTAATTGGATGTGACAATATTATTAATTGTTGAAAGCAAAAGGTGACAAAAGTTGTGGTAGTTGATGGAGAACAGGGGAAAGGTTTTGTGAACAGTTTGCTTTTCTTTTCTTATATTTGTTTCTTGTAAGTTATGTTTGACGATGTGGTAATGGTGATTTGGTATTTCGATGGCACTTGGCATTGGTTTGTGTCTAGTAATTCTTGATGTGTGGAGGTATGGATGAGTTTGAGTTGTTGAATTGTGATTGTGTTGATTTTTGGAAATGTGCATTATGAAGTGTGGAACTTCACAATATATGTATGTACAAATGTGGATTGGCAAATAAAGTTAATGATTCTTTCTTTAACATTTTGTGTGTGTGTGTGTGTGTTATCTTGGTCATGGAGATAACCATGTAAAGTTTAAGGGATTAGTAAAACAAAGTGGGATGAATACTTTGTTGTTGTTGATATTTTCATATCTAGAGTCATGTTTTTCCACTATGCCATAAGTTTTAGGGATATGAAGGTAGAGTAGCAATAATGTTTGAAGGTCACATTGAGGGAAGTGATGAAGCATCTTAACATTAAGAAGTGGTCAATGGCAATTTAAATTTTGATGTGTTGGGGTTATTTTTAAGAACTTTGTGGGAATTGTATTAAGTTTGTGATTTAAGGACGGAGAACACCCACAACATTGGGAAATTTGGTTTTTAAAGATTTGGCTTTCTGTGGGAACATATATTGATGATCCATCTAGATCATTATTTCTACTTTGTCCAACTCCCTTGAATTGTTATATATATTTCATCATTACTTCATGGGAGTAGATGTAATTTGTTGTGTTAAAATATGCTTGGGTTCTTGATATGATTCAACCTCCTACTCTACGTATTAGGATATGGCTCTACCTACTTTATGGGGACAAGGACCAAATTCATGAAAGTTGTGAATGGGTTTTTATAACTATTAAAATTGCCAAAATTATGACCGGTGGTCTCATTGAGAGAAAAATTGGAACATGTTGATCCCTCGTAATCCATAGTTTAGGTTTGATTAGATAAGACAACAAGGAGTTTGGACACTATGGTGCAAACACTTTTACTATGTTAAGATGCTTTTATGTTTATGCAATTCTTGATAATCTTATTGTAATTGTACTTTGCATTTGAAACTACTTCTTCCCAATCTTTTTGGTTACACCCCCTCTTCCCTTACCTCTCGTTTCAAAGCAATCATAGTCATCATGAAATTCTACTAGTTTTTTGCACTAAATAGGGACCTTGAATGGGGCTATTTCAAGAATTCAATTCATTTCCAACATTCAACTCCCACCTCACATTGGGCATGCATTCCTTAAACAACCCCTTTTGAGTTCCTTACCTTACACATAACTTTGAACCACACAAACAAGTCCCTTATAGCTGATGTGCATCAGCACCCACCTAATATGAAATATGATTGAATTGTGGATGAACCACAACTCATTCATAATTGAGTTACCAAGGTTTTTATCTTGTAAAACCCTCCTCCTTCCCCCTTAGATTACCTTTGTAAGTGGGTAAATGTCATAAGGTAATTATGTGCAATGTGAACATTCATTATGTAGATAGATAAATAAAGCACTTGATGGTTACTATGCATGCATTTGGATGGTTTAAACTAATACATAGTTAACCAACATGCTTACTTATTGAACAAAATATATTTCACTTAATCTAATTAACATATTTACTAGGATATTACGTATTGGGATGTTAATGTGTAATATATTGGTTAATTATGACCCAATTTCTTGGGTTTGCTCAAAAGAACTTCAATAATCCTTATGTTCATTTTTGTCCCCAATTTTAGCCATCCTTTTAAGTTTTGTCATGTGTAACTCTTGGCTTGTTATTTATTTTTTCCCCTCACAAATTATTTATAACCATTTGCCATTTGCCATTTGTTTGTTTTATATGTTCTTTCTATTCATTATGGAACCAACATCCACCATGTGGGGTTTGTGGCCTTCACAAAGAAACTTTTATTGAGTGCACAATGGGAATTTTTGTGAAAATGAATTTTTTGTTGACTATACATCACAAATTTAACATCTCACAACTTAACAATAAAAATCGTGCAAAATTCATTCATTCATAATTTTTATGTTTCACACATTAATTTCATGCATTGAAAACACATTTGACATATAGATGTATAGGAAGATGCAAAATTCATGTGACATTTGTTCATTCATATGTTCATCCACAATGGCCATAATGAACTAACACCCACCAATGCACCACAAAGGATGGATGGTAAGTGGTTAATAAACAATTTTTTTGTCAAGTTCCAATTCCCTAGCTAACCATGGTGGTTAGCTCAATTGTTTTTTTTTGTTACCCACCTAGTAAAACCCACAAGTGGTAGGTATAGTAGGTAGGTAGTAAAATCAACCCTTACCTATGTATAAACCATCTATTTATGAGACAAGTACATATTTTCCTACCTACCTATTAATATATTGGAGACCTAATTTTTTAAAAATTGGTTACGAAGATGAAACCAAGTATTGACTCAATTGAGGTTCATCCACACATGAGTAAGTATAGGCATCCAATGGATAATGTGCTAGTGGGTGCTAGTTCAATGTCGCCATTAAATTGTTAGTTCAAAAGCTATCACTGTGGATTCTTTTTATTGTTAGATTTTTTTTTCATTTTAAAACATTAAGAAACTTCAACTAATCTTTTTAGTTATGTCATTTCAACTTGTTCATTCTTTGATTTTCTATGGAAATCTTCTCTTGCAAGTGATGCATAGTAGTAAACCTACAAGAGCCGAACATAACACATGCATTCTAACCCTTATGAGACCACACCTACAACCTCCCTTTCCATACTTTTATTTCAATCAAAAAGCCTCAATTGCTTACAAAAGTTTCAACCCTTTTAAGAACTTCAAAACAAAAACTTTAGTTTTAGCACTACCCCCAAAACATAATCTTTCTCCCCATGCCTTTTTTCAACCATGAAGACCATTACACTACAAGTTTGTTCTACTACAAATTAACAACTTCAAAAACCTAACAAGATTTACAATTGTCCAAAGACATTTTCTCTCTCATCTTCTTTCTGTCCTTCTTCAAACAACAAAAATCAAAGTTCAAAAGTTCAAAACATTTACCTACATCTTCACATGGAGCTCCACAATTCTTACATCATCCTTGTTCTACTCCCAAAAAACAACACCACACAAAAGCCCTTCTTTTCCCTCTTTCATTGGCTTTCTTTTCCTTGTTTTCAAGTTTTCATATTGGCTATAAAGATTCCACATTTCTTGAAGCTCCAACCCCTTCTCATGATGCCTCCACACCTCCCTTCTTTGCCTTCGAGCACATTCCATCAATGCCTTAATGCCACCCAATTGTCACCTTCCAAAAATCACATCCTTCACCAAAAAATCAAGAAAAGTGGAGCTTGAAATCAAGTGCTTCAAGAAAGTCTAATGTTCAATAGATACCCAATTTCAAAGGCTAGAATCACAAGCTTTGTTTTTTATTAGTAAAAAGTGAACTAGAACTAAGTTTGATTTTTGGAACCAAAATCAAAACCAAAACCTTTTTAAAATCAAATTCAAAACCATGTTCACAATTAAATTTTATGTGTGAACACAAAACCAAATCCAAGATTCATTAGGAAAAAAAAGATCTTTTTTACCAACAAATTTTCAATTGGATGTTGTTCTTGACTTCATTTCAATTGCATAATTATATTTATTTTGAAAAATTCCATGTGGATGGTGAGGCCTACCAAATAAATCAAACTATCTACTAAATTAATACATGTACATTGTTGACCATCAAGTAGAATTGACCTTCAAAATATTTTTTATTCCAAAAAATAAGTCAATTGAGTTGTAATCAAGACATTGAATGTGTGATGATGTCATGCCACATCATGTCATCACCGATGTTCCACATCATGAATATGTGATGATGTGGCTATAACATAAATTAACCATTCGATCATTTTGGTGAATCTTATTTACGAATGGATGAACAATGGAAAGTTCATTTGAAATTGGATAAAAAGAGTTTTTGATATTGGTGGCAATTGTTGGTAGTAAAATACATTTTTTTCAAATCTTTGAATTTATAATTGTAACTAATTGTAACTATGTCAACTTCCATAGTTGAAAACTAGTCAACATGTCAACTAGGGCAATTAACCTTAGTGCAAGTTCATTTCAAAACTACAAAACTTTGACAAAATGAATCCATCCTCCTTACATTCACCTTTTCCTTGTAGTTTTTTTTTAAAAAATTCATTCTATTAATGCAAAACTTTTTTTCTCATAGATCCATTCCTTAAGGTTTATTGCTCCAAATAGTGTCATTATATTCTATATTCCTAATATTTACTTACATTTATGTTTGAATGATCATAAGCAATGAGCAAAGGATTCATCTAGCAAGTCACTATCATAAGTGGGTCATTCATTGCTTTTTATTTGAAATCTTTCTTTTTTTCATTTAAAAAATGACATTAAACAATTTTTTTCATCATGTTCTCATTTGCCCTTTGTTTTTCATAAGGATATAAGATCAACATAGGAGGAAAACTTAATATTTATGTTATAAGAATTTGATTTTGTATTCTAACAAGATGTTGGACACAAATGTTGAACAACGAAGGGGACAAAATGATGATGTTGTTTCATCTTAATTACTATACACAAATGGTGGTGATGGGAATCAACCATGGAAATTATGGAATTGATTTTAACCATGGTGCTCTTATCTAGAGAGGATTATATTCATTAGATATTGTTGACGCACTAGGTGAAGGCATTATTGTTTTTGTGTCCAACCATGGATATGAATCACCTTACGAGTATTAACAAAATGTAGTGGGTGTTATTAATATGTAAGAATCTATTTATTTTCTTTTTTTGAAAATAGAAATAAATAGTACTTGGGTAAGTGATTGCAGCATAACTAATAATAATCTTAATGTTTTGATTGATATTGTTGTTTTTAAATTTTATTATGTTTTGTTCTTTTCATGTTTTGATGGATTTTGTTATGGGATTCTATACATACCCAAAGGGAAAGGAAAGATTCCATCATTGATGACATACAATTCATGCAAGGTATTTGTGAAAGCAAGGTATGAACAACATACATTCATAATTGTAATTATCTAATGTAAGAGGGAATAAGAATTAAATCACATAACTTCTTTTGATAGTCCTTTAACAAACTAAACATCAATTTTGCAATGCATTTCAACTTTTACATAAATTTTTATCTATTTGTCTAGTTGTGGCCTACACTACCAATTTTTGCTACTAGGAATTGATTTTGCTACAACTGCTTGTCTATATTAGTTCAACTATTTTTCTAAGTGTATTGCAACTATATTGCAACATTTTCCAATTTTGTTGTGACTAGGAATATTATAAGTTGACTTTCAATTGTTGATTACTACCATGGTGCACCAATAAAAATTTTAAACTATTACTTGGTTTTGGTTCAAGAGGGTGTTTTGCGAGGTTTTTGTGATAAATGATATAAATAACCCACTTTA
>Ga0209611_10004017_pt1 | contig 25272 bp, 17 predicted proteins | sample S1TSphgellanicum_3_FD_187693 | JGI IMG/M metagenome (GOLD analysis project Ga0209611, IMG submission 187693) | Host-associated microbial communities from peat moss isolated from Minnesota, USA - S1T2_Fc - Sphagnum magellanicum MG (SPAdes) (version 2) | ecosystem: Host-associated > Plants > Peat...
CGGGGGTAGAGAATGTCTTCATTGCGGCAGATTTGCTGTGGTATCCAGTTCCCAGCAAAGAGGTAAAGGCAACGGCACCAAAGTCCAAATCCATCGGACCGGATGTCATGGTAGTGTTTGGCAGACCAAAGGGGAAACGCAAGTCCTATCTCCAGTGGAAAGAAGATAATATCCCCCCACAAGTGGTATTTGAAATCCTCTCGGAGAGTAACAAGAAGGAGGATATGCAACAGAAACTGGAGTTTTACCAGGAATATGGGGTGGAGGAGTATTATATTTATGACCCGGAAACATACGTACTGGAGGGGTTGATGCGTCGGGGGAATCAACTGGTGCCACTCGAACAGGTAAATGGGTGGGTAAGTCCCCGGTTAGGGATTAAGTTTGAGACAGCAGGAGGGGAGTTGGGAATTTACCACCCCAATGGCAAGAAGTTTTTGACCCCATTAGAGTTAAATGCCGAGTCGGAGCAACGGATACAAGCTGAGCGCCAACGCGCCGACCTAGAACGCCAACGTGCTGACCTAGAACGCCAACAGAAAGAAGCTGAACGGCAACAGAAAGAAGCTGAACGGCAACGTGCCGACCTAGAACGGCAACAGAAAGAAGCTGAACGTCAACGCGCTGACCTAGAACGCCAACGTGCCGAAAGGTTTGCAGAATATCTCCGCTCCCTCGGATTAGACCCTGATCATCTCCCTGAAGGCAACTAACCAAATTTTGGATTTTGGATTGGTGAAGGGCATACTTTGATACATATCTTCTTGCTGGACTAAGTACTTATGCAAAATTAACTGCCTATTTTAAAAATCTGTATCCTTGGCTGGACAAGGAACATAGACAAATAAGATGTGCAATTTATTTTGCATGACTACTTAAACTGCTGGTATTAGCACTCTTCTCCACCCCACCCAACAAGCGATCGCACCAGTCAACCCCCAATATTGCTCGGTTAAGGAATTTCTTGGTTGAGAGAAACGGAGGCAGGGGAAGAGTTTTGCCTCCTGCCTCTGTGATAATGATGAAGATGGCAGAGGCAAAGCGGGAAATGGCTTACAGTGACTTTACCCTTCAAATGCTGAAAAAAGACTTTGGATTACAGGTGGATGAGCAACCCAACCTGTTCGCGTCCGTTGAACCCGTTGCCAGCAGTGACCTGCTCAATACAACCTTGGAAGAAACCGTACAACTAGCGATCGCCATTAATACTGAGAAAGCCCGGTCTGAAATGATTATTACACCCGTGCTGCTAGAGGTGCGACGATGGGCAAAGGGTCAAATCAGCTTATTTTCGGGTACCGAATTTAATGTGGACAGTGAAAAAGGGTTAGTCGGCTATTGTGACTATATCCTGAGCCGCTCAAGAGAACAGCTTATGATTAACTCCCCAGTCATCCTGATCACCGAAGCGAAAAATGAAAACATCAAAGCAGGTTTAGGACAGTGCATTGCGGGCATGATCGCGGCTCAGTACTTCAACCAACGGGAAGGGCAGGCGATTGATGCCATTTATGGAGCCGTCACGACAGGAGAGATCTGGAAATTTCTTAGACTCACTGATGTCACCGTATCCATTGACCTGACTGACTATTACATCTCGCCTAACCTTAACAAGATTTTGGGCATTCTAATTCAGGGTTTAGGCTTGCCAGTACTTGCTGTGTAGCCAGGTGGCAGGTGGCAGGTGGGAAGAAAAGTATAAATTCCCATATCATCCAACCTCAACATAAATCTCCCTCCCAAACTGCCTAAACTCCTCATCAAGATGGTACAGGGAATTACGAATTGCTTGCCTAAGTTGGACAGCAGGTTCCAAGCAATCCCGCTGATAATCCATCAATGTTAACTGCAAATGGGGGTAGAAGATTTTCAAGAACCCGGAAGCTGCCTTCAAAATCGCATTTTGATCCCGAATGGTCGTATTTCGATCAAATACCGTATGTTCCTGGGCATAGCTCATAAAGCTGTTTTCTTGGCGCAATCCCAGCAGAGCCTCTCCAAAAAAATCCATTTTTAACCCCACCTGGGAAGCTGCCATATCTCGCTTAAATTTGGGAATCTCCCAACCAGGAATAATCCCAGTGAACCGATCTAGTAACGCAGTCTCAGCAAAGAAACTGGGTAGATTCACAATTAAATTATCCTCATAACGTGGTAGTAATTGCCCATCAGACTCCACCAACTCTATATTAGCCAACATCACTAGGGAGCAGTCACTAGCAATATCCGCAAAACCAGAACGATTATAACGACCACTAGCAAGATAATTCTTCAAAGGACCAATAACTTCATCTGGGTTGTCGAAAGTTAAACTTTGGACTTCATCTAAAACCACTACATCGTGACGTCCCAATAACCCTACTTCCTTCGTTCTCCCATTGATAAATAGTTGGGCTGGAGTCACTTTACCACCACTAACTAAAGCGACTTTACTACTAATATTTTCAAAAACGAAACTTTTACCTGTCCCCTTAGGAGCTAGTTCTATGATGTGTAAATTAGACTCCACCAATGGCAGCAATCTAGCTATTACCCAAGTTTTAGCTGCTTGGTCATAACTTGGATGTTCTGGATTAAAACCCATAGAGCAAAATATCAAGTCACGCCATTGCTGGGCACTGAATTGCTCTCGACACTGGGCGTAGGATTGTAAATCAACTTGAGAACATTGAAATGGTTCAAAACCGATAACTTCTACTTTACCATCAGCTAGCATAGATAAACTAATTTTCCCCCAGATTCCCTGCCTTAGTAGCATTTTGTAACGTTCCACAAGTTGGGCTGAGATTTTACACTCCGTTAAATTCAGGGCAGGAATTTGGGCTAAGGGTTCAGGAATTAACTTTGGTTTTAATTTGACGAGTTCTTCTAACTTGACCCGTACTAACATTAAGGCGATGAGTTTCTGTACTTCCCCCTGAGTTAGATTAAAGATAATCTCATTACGGTCATCTTTACGGGGAAAAGCTTTTTTAATGAAATTATTAACCTTCTCTAATTCGGTGGTCGTAAGTGTTCCGTCCCCCGGCACAATTTTATCAAGTAACCACTCAGCCACAAAATTTGGTATCCCAATGGAACTTAGTCCACTTGATGGCAGCCTAGTTTTATCGATACAAAGACTGCCGAAGACATCACGAACTAAATCACTGTTGTAAGCTAGTGCTTCACAAAAATTCATCTATGTCAATCCCACCGCTACTAAAAATTTGATTGACTGTCAGCCTCGAGTCAGAACTCAGTGGAGTCTCTCCAGTTTCCCCATTGGCAAATCTAAAGGTCAGTTTGCCAGAAAGAGATAAATCCCTACCTCCATGAGTAGGTGGTAACTCAGGTACATCAGGAACTGCAACTTTCAAGCCGACCTGTTTATTTGCTCCTACTTCTGCAACCAGAGGATACCCGCTACGAAAACAAGGTAACTCCTCAATGTGCAAGCAAAGTTCCGTCAGAGGCAAGGAGTTAGGATTGTCAACGGTGATTTTTAACTCCCCACCCTGTTTCGGTTTCCCCTCACCATAGCAAGAAATGCTCACTGGCAATCGCCTTGGTGCCCTTTGCAGGATGGATACTCCAACCACCACTTCCTCCGGAAATAGTCCACCATGACACCCAATTGCTTGCCTGTCTGTATAATTAAAAGCACTAAAGGTTGCGGAACTCCGGACAACACTGATATCGTGGGGGAGACCAAAGCGATCGCCTTCCAATACCATAAAGCGCGGGTCATCGGTTCTCCCTATGGCCATCCTCCCCTTGGGTTCCAACCCTGGGGGACAGGGGCTAATTCTTTCTGAAGTCCCCATAATCTGACCATGATCACTGGCAATCACAACCCTCAAGTTCTCAGGGTTAGGATATTCCTGCACAAAGAGATTGATTCTTTTGGCGATGCCCTCCAATTCGTGGGGACGTTCCATCTGATAGAAACTTTGCCAATCTCTTTGGCTGTGGTAGAGGCTATCGAAGGTGTCAGTATCCCAGCAATACAACCTATGGGCTTTTTTTGCCAAATCTGCACGCAGCTGATCAAATTGTCTATCTGTATAACGGCTGCCCATCCTCATTTTAGTAAAACCCTTACTGGCATCAGCAACCCAAGCAGCATCACAGGGCAAAAGTTGGGCGTACAGGCTCCATTTAGCATACTCTGTTTTCGTGGGGAGAATGCTAATTTTGGGTTCCATCTCCCCTACCAGTGCTAGTTGAGCATGAGTCTTCAGGAGGGAGATCAGTTCTTGATGATCTAACCATCCCAGTCCATCAACTACAACCCACAACACCGGACCTTCTCGCCCCAGAGCTTGCACCCAAGATGCCACACTGTAGTTCAGGACAGAATTGGCTACGGAATCTACAATCATCATGGGGTAGTTTCTCCCTATCCACTCCACAAAACTAGCTGCTACCTCCTCACTAATCCTGTGGGTTGGCTGAATTAACGTTTCCCAGCGCCGGAAGGGGAGATAACTGGCAGTTGCCCAACTCAGGGCAGCTTGGGGGGTAGCATCTAAGGCGAGGGGTTGGGGTTGGGGTGGAGGTTGGTACTGACTTAGGTCTTGTTTCTGCTGATAGGTAAGGTAAGTATTGAGGGTTGTTTCCTTTACCTGATTCAGCCAGGTTGGTCGCCGTTTAAACAGATGATAGGCCAGGGTTTGAATTCGCTCAATCCCTGGCTGTGCGTTGAGTACGAGACGATCTAAGACCTTACCTTGGCTCCGGAGTAACTCTTGCTCCCAGTACCGATCAAATTCCTCCGTGAGCACATCGGGAATCGGTAGGGGATACCTACCCAGTGCCTCAACTACTGATGGATCTTCCGTAATACCCAGCCAACGCCGGAGCAGGGATAACTTATCTTTGGTCCTGTAGTAAACTCCTAAATCATGGTCTGGAAACCTTTGTTGCCAAACTCGCTCTAAAGGTCCCCATTCTGCCGGCACCACAACTGCCAACCAAGCCGCTAAATGTTCAATGGCAGGTTCTGCTACCCAGATTTGTTGGTTACTACCTGTGATGTCTGCTAACAGATAGGCAATGGGGTTGTCCTGGGGGTAGGAGTCTAACTTGGTAGCTAAGCTCAATAACTCCGCGTCAGTCCAGTGGCTAGGTAAGGGTGGAAATAAAGCCTCTAATTTTACCCGAGGGTGGACCTTGACCTCAATGATTTGACTGGTCCGATTTCGGACTCTCAGCCATAGCTGTGCCCATTCACACAACCGCTTACCCTGAACCCAGCAGGGGGAGTTATCTACCCCGAAGAACCTGAACCATTCCACATCCGTTGTAATTGGCCTATAGCCAGGGGGAATCTCGTATAACTCCGTCGGGTCAAGGACGATGTTAGCCATGTCCATCCTCCGCCAGATACTGCCCCAACCGCTCGTACAAGTTTTGTTGTTGTAACCGAGGAAGTTGTTGGAATAGTAGCCAAATTTGATTAGCTGTGTCTCTACCCTGCTCCTCCAGACACTGGCGTTCAACATCAGCCAAAGACTGTTGTTGAAGAGGATTTAATAGCTCCCGATGAGGATATTGTTGAATTTGGTGTAGGATACCGTTGGCTGTGGATAATTTCTCCCCTTCATCCAGCATCTGCATTTGCGTGCATTGGTGACATAGCTCCCCCAACCACTCCCCCACAGCCACAAGTTGTTGTTGGGTAATTTCTGCACACAATGCCTCCAGGCGCTCCTGGAGGTTAGCGGACAACCCTTGATACTCCCTAAGCCGGGCTAATTTTTCTTGAGAACCATCTAAGGTGTCGGTCTTGATGGTTTCTCCTATTTGCAAAAACTCTATCAGTAGTTGTAACTCTAACTTGATAGCTGCATACTGTTCTGCCACATCGGAATTGAGGTACCGGGGGGACTTTTTCAGTAACTCTTCCTGAAATAGCTGGGCATCCCGTACCGTTTTCAAATGCGGCAATTCCTGCTCAAATTCTTGGAGTTCAGAAATAAAAGTTTGGATTTTGTGCCCTACTGCGGCTGTGATATCTTGAATTCGTCCTTGGAAGCGGTGCTCGTGGCAAGGTATTTTTACAGCTAATATAGCCTGGCAACTGCTAATACTATCACACTGCTGCAACCTAGCTTCTAAATTTTCGATCTGGGTTAGGTCATCACTTAAAAGTTGAATTTGCTGCTGTAAATCTTCGTATGTAGAGTAATCAGCTGAATCTTGAAATATCAACTCTAGTTTCGCCCATTCAGTATTAATCCGGGCTAAATCCACCAGACTATCTACCCTAGCCAACCGATTACTGATACTCAACAGATTCTGCCGATGGGTAGTTAATTTAGCTTCAATGGAATTCAATACCTGTTCAATTGCTGCCGTCCATTGGTCTGGATGATGTAAGCGCCCTCTTAAAGTCTCAATCTCCCTAATAGCCTGCTCCCCCAGATGGATGGTAGTGATTTGGTTGGCAGACTGATACTTAGAAATCGCCTGCATAATTTCCCCATCTGCAGCCTGCCGCAGTTCTTGACGCCGTAATTCTACATCTTGGAGAGCCTGGTCCCTCATCTCCCCCAAATCCTCAGTATTCGCCAAGATGTTTTGACACCTTTGCAACTGCTGTTCCCAGGAGTCACAATCTTCTAAGCGATGGGGTTTATAAGCAAACTTTTCGGCAACTGCTACCCGTCCTTGGGCTTTAAATGCATCTAGTTGTTGCTGATACTCTGACAAAGAAACACTACTATGAATTAATTCTTGATACAGCTGAACAACTTCCCCCATCCTATCTAAAGACAGGTCACGTATTCGCTGTAATTTATTTTCGGCAATGGATAATTCAGCCCTAACGAGATCTTCGGCCTCATCCCGACTTTGAACCTTCAGTACTTCCTGTTTTAGTTGCTCTTGTAGTACACTTAACCTCTCCTGACTGGTCTGTGCTGTAAATCGCCGATGTTGTCTGTTGATTTCTGCGAGTAAATCCAGTATTTGACTGTGGGATGTCATCCTAGCTGCCTGTTCTGCCCAAATTTCGATTTTTTGGCATAACTCTCCATAGCCCTGGTCTATATTTTGTAATATCTGCTCTACTTCCACCCCTTCCTGGGAACCACGGGGAATATTCCGAGCTAGGGTTTCAATTTCCACTCGGATATTTATGTAATCCTGTTGAGTCGCATCTTCCTTAAGACTTTGATTGAGGCTGTGAATTTGAGACAGACAATTTTCAACTTGAGCCTGTTCCCTAATTTCCATTAACTTAGAATTGGCCTGGCGTAGGGCAACTTGCAAACTTTCCCGTAAGTGGGGAGAAAGATTGGGAATTGGGTCGAGTTGGTTAATTGTCTTTTGAATTTCAACTTGATAATTATGGCAAGCCTCTTCTGTCGATAAGACCTCAAAATGCTGAATTATGGTTTTGATAAAGTCTATAATTTTTTCACAGATATTTTGGAGGGCGTGGGTTTGGCGATCGCACTGTGCCTGTGTGGGTTGGACTGAGGTAAAATGGTGTTGTGCCATCAGTTGATGGTATAGTTGCAGTAATGTTACCAAGGGCACATCCGCAGATAGGGTTTCTACTTCCCCAACTGGCTGCAACCAATTGTTAACTTCCTCAACCCCATTGCTGACATCTTCTCTATTTGTATTGATTTCCTCTACTAGGACCGGATCTACCTCGTTTGTTGCTAAAAATGCCGCAACTGCTGCTAAATATTCCTGTGCCTGGTTATAGTCCATTGGCGTCGTCGGCAGCACTGGCATCTCTACCCTTCGACGGCGAATCAGTTTAGCTTTACCTTTAACTATCCAATCACTAACGAATGTTGCTGGTTTTTGTAAGATATCAGTATCTGGATTTACCCAATCTTTCAGTGGCTTTTGCTGGGTATATACTGGTTCTCCCTTCTTAGCAGGCAGCTTAATTTGTCCCCATAAAGAAACTTCTGGAGCGTGAAAAGCCAGCCATCCTGCCAACAAAACTGTAAAGCTGTACTCACTGTAACCGTAGGGAGGTAGAGAAAGAACCTGCCAAATGTCGGCTAAGGTAATAGATTTTTCTCGCTCTTTACCTAACTCACAAATTTGAGAGATCCTATCCCAAGCATGACGAATTTTGTCATTGGTTGGCTCTTGGACTACATACTTCTGAGATGTCCCCTTAAGTAGACCCCAACTATTGACAAAAATTGCATCAATAACGGTTTTGTAAGCCTTGTCTGGTAGACTTTGAGGAGTAAGGTGATCAATCAAAATTTGGCGAGACACAAAACTCACAATTTTGGAACCAGTGGTGTGTCCTTGTCGCATTTTGTCGCTGGTATCCACTGGTGGAACAAGGGGGTAGAGTTGTTCCAAAAGGAGGCTTATTACCTGCTGGGGTTTCTCTTGTTGACTGGTTGCGATTTTCTCTAAACCAACACAGTGGTAACTACAATATTTTAGTAATCTTTCTAACTGTGTATTTAACTGGTCTTGCCAACGCTGGAGTAGTTGTTTGTATGCTAATCCGAGAAACTGTTTTTCTAGAGCACCTTCTTTTTCCAGAGTTTTGATTTTCAAAAGTACACGAGCTAAATCTCCTGTTTCCTCCGTAGGGATAGCAATAGCAATTCGAGATTTAATCGCAGATTCTTCTAGATAAGTATTTATACAATGACGAAACTCGCGTAACTCTTCTTGAGTTTCTGCCAGCACGTATGCCAATATACCCCGTTCTGGGATAATTTTTAGGGTTTGTAGGTCTTTAATTAATCTCTCAATACTGTATATCTTGTATTGAAATTGCCAATCCTCGCTAACCAATTTGTGCGAAATCACAAATTGAGTAGCAGTAATTGTCGCATTACCCAAATAAGTCTGAATATTTTTTTGACAGTAGTCAACCACAGCATCAATGGATGTGGGTTGATGTTTGATTTTATTTTCGATTTCCTTTTCTAGAACTGTGGGGCTAGTGCCTTCCCAAAAACAATAACTTTTAGTCTCTGGTCGATAGTAGATGATATCTCGCTTTTTTTCTAAGCTATCCAGCGCCACCTTTAGCTTAGGCTTTGATAAGCCTGTTAAAGTAGCTAAAATTTCTTGATGTTCTTCTCTATCTGGCTTGGTCAACTTATTACCACAAGCATAGAAGAGGAACAAAGCCTTGAGTACAGTTAATTCCTCCGGGTCATCAGCACCAGCTACTAAACCCAGAGATGTTTCGTAGTGCTTATACACTGATTCCCTTGAGAAGTTTTCCACAAATGTATCGACTAACTCAATGGGGTAGATGTAGTTAAGTTTACCTAACTTTTCCACAGGTTCAACTTGAATGAATTTTTTCACATAACCCTTGATAAACTGAATTGCGGTTCTATCTTGGGTGAAATCAAGATTACACAAAAGATATGCTGTTAGTGGGTGGAGAGGAAAACAACCCTGACCAAGACGACGATAGAAGTCCTCTAAAGTCCAACCCTGCTCCTGATAAATTTTGATTCTTTGTTCATAAGCTATTCTCGCTTCCCGCTGTAATGAGTCTTGCCAAGTTGAATAAAATTTTGCCCAATGGGGAGAATCTTCGTTTTGCATGAGCAAATTATCCAGCACCAGTTCTAAACTGGAAACGGGGTTATCGTATGTACTATCCTTCGGTGCCAGGCGGGTAGCAATCTTTTGATAGGTTTGGATTGTATTACCGGAAATGCCTATAGCTCTGGAGGGGTGGAATTGGGCAAAACTGATGATGGCAATTTTCCCCTTGTAATTTTCACAGATGTTCGTAATATTTTGTAACGCTGTCCCCCCAGCACCAATTTGGTCGGCTGACCAGGATTGTAGGTAGTAGTTTAGTTCATCGAGGAGAATTAAAATCCCGGGAAATTTGTTGTTCGTCCCCGTGCAGTAATTCTGCAGGAGATCTTGGAGAATTGCTTCAATATCTATATGGGCGGAGAAATCAGGAGTAAATCCGGTGACGTGATAGGCGAGTTCTTTTACCGTAGGAATCACGCTGGGATTATTCTCCCTCAACTGGCGGATAATACTATTTAAGTCCCCATCAGCATAGTTAATACTACGCAAATATGCTTCGGACTTGGCTCGATTCTGTTCATCCAAACTTTCTAAGTAGTGCAGTGGTTGACTACAAGTCTGCTGTGCCAGGGAGTCTGTTACCCCTGCTGCTGCCAAACTTGCCACCAGCACTTGCAGAAAGTGCTTTTTAATATCGCCACCTTTCTCCCCACTGAGACAGATAACCAAATAATTGTGCTGTTGGTTTTGCTTATGTAATTTCAATCCTTCGGCAATACCTTGATGTTTATTTTTCGTTGCCACTTCCACCTGGTGCAAAATACCTTGTACCTGGGGACTGTGAAAAGGCGATTGAAAATAGTTAGCTATGACCACAGCAAAATGTGACTTGCCCTTGCCGTAGTCTTGAATCATGAGGTGAATGTTTGGCTCATTTGGGCTATGGTAGCTCCGGCGTAGGGCATCTAAAATCCCTACTGTTGACGATTCAGGTTTTTTTTGGTCGTAGTTGAATATAAATTGTTCACATAGATGCAAATTTAGCTCTGGGTTGTCCATCATCCCAAAGTTAACAGAACTGGCGATGCTACCCTTTTCATTAATTGCTACAAGTTGGTTCAGAAACATAAGATTTTAACACGCTGGTAAAATACGCTTAATTCGCTCTTGGGGCCAGGTTTTCGGTGCTAGTTGGGAGGGGAGTAGTATCCATAAAAGCTTTTCTAGCTTCCGAGTATTTTCTAGGTTGTCCCAAAACAGTCTGATGTTGCCGCGAGGTTGCACTTGCAAGTAAGTAATCAGACAGTCTAAGTCTTGGAGTAAAACAACCTGCTGACTAATCCCACAAACCATAGACCTAATGGCTGCTAATTCTTTATCTAAGTCATTGTGAAGGGCGAGAAAGCGTTCATCTGGATGTATCCTTTGTAGCAAATTTTGGCGGTAGTTGACCCTAAGAACATTATTACGCAGAACTAGGCGGACAATTTCATTTTCGTCGGGTGTATCCCACAGTAGTAAATGAATCTGGTTGTCAGGTCTTGCATCCAGCAGGGAGAGGTCAGCGATGGTACTCATAGGCCTTCTCCAACAATACCAGGGGGTTATCCCACCGGGGGATAATTTGGAAGGGAGGTACTGCCCGTCGTTGTTCAATAATTCCGTAGGCTTCTAGGGAGTTTAACTCTCCCTGTAATGTTTCAGGATTGATTCCCAGCACAGGGGCAAGTCCCATTTTTTGGTTTAAGATTGACTCCGTGAGCACAGAACCTTCAGATTGAAAGTCGCGTTCCCATAGTTTGGCGAGGAAGTATCCCAGCAAGTAAGAATTTGGTAGGCGACTATATCCGACGCGGTATTGACTGTTTTCTAGAACCAAAAACTTGCAGGCGGCTAAAGCTTGAGGTTCGGTATAGGCTCGGAAGATGAATTTTACCCTACGAGCAATAACTTGATAATCTTCCTTAAATACTGAATCGGCCTGCTCAATAAATTCTGTAGCTGTAAATGTGGGATGTTCAGGTAAGAATACGTAAACCAAGTAAGGCCATCCACCCCACGCCGCTGGACTATCTGCTAATTTTTGTAGTCCTTTATCGCCAAAACTCAGATAGAAGTGCATCAGCCAATCTGTGATATCTGATTCCAAGTCAGGATCTATGCGCCAGATCATCTCTCCCTCTGGAGTTGGACGATGATTCTGGATTAAACCTGCACGGGTTGCCCAACTTTTGATCCGCCCAACTTTAGCGTTACCTAAACTTGTCCTTGCCATCAAGTTTTCTAAGGAATCATTTAAACCTTTTTCTTCGGTAGCAGCTTGCAGAATTCTCCTAATTTCGATTTTTTTAAAAGGAAAATTGCCATTAAAATGTAGTTGTAAATTACTCATAATGTTATCTTGACTCAAATTACTAACACCAATTATAAATTGTTATTCGGTACATTTTATGCTAAATTGACGAGTTGAGGGAAGGGAAATCTTAACAGGGATCTGTTATAGTTTAAATAAAGAACTCTGAAGAGCCATTATTTTCGTCTATAGACAAAATATCGACTTTGAATTCACCTGCTTTTACTAAACCAATTGTCAGTACCTGACTTTTCCCGTTAAGTCTGAAAACCACTGCACTCCACCAGAGGTAAGTACCTATGCAAAATTAATTGCACAAAATTTAGGCATCAAACTCTTATCCAGACTGAAAAGTCCTTAGCAGAGTCAAGTCGAATTATGAGAAAATCAGCGAAAACTAAGCAGCAGTGGAGTCGGCTTTGTTCCGTGATTCTTCGGGTTTAGCTTTTTTAGATGCGTGTTTTTTGACAGTGGGATAAGTGGGACGTGAGGGAGTAACAATTTTGGATTTTAGATTGGGATCTGCGGGTTGGTAGTCAGGGTTGGATGTTAGTTTTTCTACCAATCTCCCCCTAATCTCAAATCTAAAATCCAAAATTGAGACAGCCGGAGTTGCCAAGTTAACAGGGGCATTAGGTCACTCCATCGCTCTGCCGCCTGAGTAGAAATTAATTGAGGATGTGTCCAATATAACCGCAGCTTCGCAAATCGATACCAATGCTCCAAGGCGAAACGGCGCAGGTATTTGTGCCAGAGTTCATCTAATGTCGGCATTGTCTCACCCAAGCAAGCTAGCCATAGAGGTTGGAACTGCCGATGGCGTCCAGCTGGTTAGAGCACCTCGACGCTGATGATTTCTATTTGGAGTTTAGACTAAATTAAATTTATTTTTTATGCCTTAATATTTTGCGGAATTAATATTAGTAATTATTTGTAGGCTATTAATTTAATTCACGGGTATTGTATTTAAAACAGGTTCTAGCTTTATTCAGCAAGCCCTAAATATAATCTCTGAGAGAGGTTATATCTACTCCATTCTCTCCAATTCCTTGATCACAACTGCTTTTAATGATGGTAAAGAATGCTGAACCGTTGCCCATACTACCGCCACATCAACCTGCCAATATTCATGTACCAGCATATCCTTCATACCTGCTATAGATTTCCAGGGTATATCGGAATACTGTTCACGGTGCTAATTAGGAATTTTTTCAACAGCTTCACCAATAATTTCTAAAAGCTTCACCACTGCCAAAGTCTTTTCTCTGTTGGACTCAAAAGCCTCATAACTAACATCATTTACAAATAAACCAATTTCTGTAATAGCATCTAAAATATCCTGTAAAAATTCCGTATAACTACGCTTCATATATAAATTATCTCAGCCAAAACACGGTCACGAATCCGGTGTTTTAGCCCGTTCTTAGTGACAATATCTACCTTCAACCCAAAAAGCTGACTTAAATAATCCCTAAGTTCTACCAACATAATAAAAGTAGGTGCTATTTCATAATCAACCAAAATATCTATATCACTTATTTCTGTTTCCTCTCCCCTAGCATAAGAACCAAAGATCCCGATTTCTGTAATTTGATAATTTTCACGGAGAGATTGCTTTTGTAGTGATAAAAGTTGTCGGACTTCATCAAAGGTTTTCATTTTCCAATCCTGATGAAAATTCAGCCGCACTCACATTTAATATTAATAGCGATGGGCTACGGCGGGATACTGTTGGCGAATTCAAGAGAACAGTATATTAGCTAGTTAGTTCAGCTATGAAGTCAGAAACCCACGGCTAAAAGCCGTGAGCTTGAAAAAGCTCGAATCTGACCAGACTAAGTACCTCGCGTACTACGAACCTCCGTTGCTCCCATTTTTTGCACTATGTGGCATCTAGATTCGCTTAGTGGAGTTTTTCAGCAGACCCTAAATATTTCTGTTCGGTTACTTATAAGTTAAAAACTTAAAGGCGTTAGCGTAGCCGCCGCTACGCTAACATCTAAACAGAAATCTAGGGATAGTTAGTACTACAGCAACCGGAACAGTAGAACCAATTATGTAGAGGCTGGGACAAAGGCAGCACCTGTCAAGATAATAGGAATCTTCAAGTAATCATCCCTGTCTCGATCTAGACCTCTTCTACCTCTCCTCCAGTCTCTATTATAGTGGACGTCGTTATATTCGTAGTCTTCACCGTCTTTATATCCGCCGCATAAAAGTTGTTGTTGATCAGCAGTTAGCTCTTCCAAAAAATTAGTTTGAAGCATTAGATCTGACATAATAGAACCCCTTATGATACATGGTATTGCTCGCGTGATCCCGTCTGCAATACTTTCCTCTTTTATAAAAGATATTTGCTCAAAGTTCACGTTTCAAAGGTCATAAATTAAAACATGAGATCTCCAGCTTACGAACTACCCTAAATTCATTCTCAAGACTTATTCCGAAAGAAATTATTGCATCAAAAACTACTATACATGTGAATGTTCTTTCGCTCATTTTTCATAGACTTTAGGAATTAAAGTCTTGAAGGATAAGGAAAAGATGGATTTAACTGATAAGTACAGTATAAGAATCCGGTTTGATGGGTGAGAAAGGATCTCTGTATGCTCTTAACTTTTAACAGGAAAGAGGAGTAATGCAAAGCTGCCAATTTTAGATTTAACATTGGCTAATCTAAAATCCAATTGTAAAGAGTTTCAGCTTTTTCCTCCAAGGCATATTTAGCTTGAGTCCAATCATCTGTTACAGACTACAACTTCATCACAATAAAGTTATAAAATCCCCAAATCAAAATTCTTTCAGCCAAGGTTTGGGCAAAGCACTGTCAGAAATAAAGTGTGCGGTGAAGTCTAGTTGCCCCTACCCAAGGTGTGATTGAGTTACCATTGTGGGGAGATTTGGAAAAGCAGACCCTATCAACAAGTTGGTTGGCAACGGGGTAGACCCAGCCTAACTTGCTTCCCAGTCATGGCTCAGGTAGGGGACTACAGCTGAGTTGAGTTAGTCCCCCTCACCGGACGCACCCACCAATTATGGGTCCACGCTACCGATTCCTAAGGACTGGAAGTCAGCACTGTAGGCGGATCTGTACCGCGTTACCCAGTCGGCTACACCTGGATGCCAGGGAAATTCACTTTGAGCATCCGCGATCGCTCCAAACTTTACATCTACAGATCAAAACCCTCTTCTAAAATGCCCAATTTTCCTGACACCCTCCGCCAGCGACGGCAAAAATTAGCCAGCCTGATTAATTTCCCAGTTATTTTGTGGTCAGGCAGCAGTAGTCCCCGCAACTTCCCTGCCAATCGCTTTCCCTTTCGCCCTAACAGTAACTTTCTCTACTTTGCCGGACTGCCCCTACCTAATGCGGTCATCCGAATGGAGGGGGGTAAACTAGAACTATTTTTGGATGATCCCCAACACAGCACCGCTCTTTGGTCCGGAGAAGTCCCCAGTCGGGAGGAAATCGCCGAGCAAATTGGGGCAGATCAAGCTAAACCAATTGCCGAATTACCACACCATGTAGAAGGTGCAGCTACAATTGCCGTGCAGGATGCTGCTACCTGGACTCAGCAATCCCAGTTGATTAATCGGCCGATTTCCCCCCAAAATCCCCCCCAGGGCATTGACCTAGAACTAGCCAAAGCCATTATTTCCCTCCGCCTTACCCACGATCAAACAGCCTTAGCCGAGTTGCGAAAAGCAGCAGATGTAACTGTGGCAGCGCATCAAGCCGGGATGGCTGCTACACCAGGAGCAAAAACAGAGGCCCAAATACGAGCAGCAATTGAGGGAGTGATCATCGCCCAAAATATGACCACCGCCTATAACAGTATTGTCACCATTCATGGTGAAGTGTTACATAACGAGCAATACCACCACCGATTACAATCGGGGGACCTACTGCTAGCGGATGTAGGAGCAGAAACCGAACTGGGTTGGGCTGCGGATGTAACCCGGACTTGGCCTGTTGCAGGCAAATTCTCCCCCACCCAGAGAGATATATACGACCTTGTCCTAGCGGCCCATGATGCCTGTATTACCAAAGTCGCACCAGGTGTAGAGTATGCAGAGATTCATCTATTAGCTGCTCAAGTCATCGCTGCAGGCCTTGTAGATTTGGGAATTTTGCGGGGCAACCCGGAAGATTTAGTAGAAATTGATGCCCACGCGCTATTTTTTCCCCACGGGGTTGGTCATTTACTGGGGTTGGATGTCCATGATATGGAAGACTTAGCTGATTTAGCTGGGTATGAAACAGGACGTTCAAGAAGCGATCGCTTTGGCTTGAACCACCTGCGGTTAAATCGTCCCCTGAGCGTCGGGATGTTAGTAACAATTGAGCCAGGATTTTACCAAATACCCGCCCTGTTAAATGATCCCCAGCGCCGCTTAAAGTATGAACATGTTATCAATTGGGAACGCTTGACTCAATTTGCTGATGTGCGAGGTATCCGGATAGAGGATGACGTTTTAGTGACAGAATCAGGACATGAAATTTTAACCGCCGGCTTACCAAATCAGGCTAGATCCATAGAATATTTAGTAGGTGGTATCTAATTAATGGTTCTTGAGTACCCATTATGCTAAATTTACCTAAAAAATCCGATTCAGCTTGCTCAGTAAAGAAAATCCTGCTTATTTAAGTACCTGTGCAAAATTAATTTCCTATTTGAAAAATCTGTATCCTTGTCTGGACAAGGAACAGAGCCAAATAAGATGTGCAAATAATTTTGCTTAACTACTTATGCTAACTTTTCCCGTTAAGTCGTGAAACCTAGTGCAAGGCGGCAGAAGTTCTGTCCCAGGTATTTGGATTGTAGTCTAATTCTCAACAAACAAACTTTATAGACTCTTAACTAAGGAGGGCCTGCAGGGCTATTGGTTGGAGTACTCCCATAATAGCTCAATAGCAACTGGACTACTGTATTTACCAAGGGATTACTACTACCAAGGTTAGGAGTAAGAGTTGGCAAATTACCTAAAATCCCCTGGAAAGGATTGCTATCTAATGAAGGCAGACTGGGGAGGGAAATGGGCAATGCAGGCTGGATATCTAAACTGCTGAGGTTAGGAGCCAAAGTTGGCAAAGTACCTAAAATTCCCTGAAAAGGATTGCTGCCCAATGAAGCCAGAGTCGGCAGGGATATGGGGAGTGCCGGCAGGGTATCTAAACTGCTGAGGTTAGGAGCCAAAGTTGGCAATGTACCTAAAATTCCCTGAAAAGGATTGCTATCTAATGAAGCCAGAGTCGGCAGGGATATGGGGAGTGCCGGCAGGGTATCTAAACTACTAAGGTTAGGTGTAATAGTCAGCAAATTATCTACAACCCCCTGGAAAGGATTGTCACCCAATGAAGCCAGAGTAGGGACGGAAATTGGCAGTTCAGACTGGTTATATAAACTGCTGAGGTCAGGGGTAATAGTCAGCAAATTATCTACAACACCCTGGAAAGGATTACTACCCGATGAAGCCAGACTGGGGAGGGAAACGGGCAATGCAGACTGAGTATCTAAACTGCTGATGTCAGGAGTAATATTAATGGACAAATTACCTAAAATTGCCTGGAGGGGATTGCTGCTCAATGAAGGCAGACTGGGGACAGAAATAGGTACTGCAAGCTGGGTGTCTGAAATACTAGAGGGTGCTGGAACTTGGGTAGTATCCTGGGCTGTACTGGTGATTATCTGAATCAATTGGGTTGGTGTCAGATTTGGGTTAGCGCTTAACATCAGGGCGGCCAAACCTGTAACGTAGGGTGCTGCCATAGAAGTACCACTCTTAGTCCCAAATTGATTGTTGGGTAAGGTGGAGTAGATATCAACACCCGGGGCTGTAACGTAGTTAATTTGTTGTGTACCAGCACGGTTAGAGAAACTAGCCAAGGTATTAGTATCATCCACTGCTCCGACGGCAATTCCGTAATTGCTGGCATAGCTGGCAGGATAATCTGGGGAGGCGGCACCATCGTTACCTGCTGCCATTACCACGGTTACCCCCTTACTGCTGGCATATTCAATGGCTGACTCAAGGGTGCTGTTAGAAGATGTACCTCCTAAGCTGAGATTGATGATATTAGCGCCGTGATCTACAGCGTAGTCAATGCCCTCAGCAATGGTAGTATAGGAGCCACTGCCGGAGCTATCTAAAACCTTGACTGGCATAATCTTGGCGTTGTAGGCAATCCCAGTCACACCGTAGTTACTACTTTCCCCAGCAATGATGCCAGCAACATGGGTGCCATGACCGTTATCGTCCATGACATCATTGTTATTGTCCACAAAGTTCCAGCCGTGAATATCGTCAGCAAAGCCATCACCATCATTGGGAGTAGGATTGGTCCAAATATTATTCGCTAAATCTTCTTGGTTATAATCAACTCCAGTATCTAGAACTGCAACTACCACATTTTGACCAGTGTAACCGTGGGCCCAAGCTTCAGGCGCCTTAATTAGGTCTGCACCCCATTCATTACCTCCCAATGGGGGGACATCAGCAAAGGTACCTTGACCTGCAGCTTCAGCAACTGCTGCGGCGGCATCCACCAACCCGTAACCGATGATAGGGCTATAGGTCGTCTCAGTGCTAAAAGCAGTAGGACTACTACTATAGGTGCTATAAGTGCTAAAACCCAAACTGCTATCAAATGGAGTATCAAAAGTGTCAAAAGTGCTAGGAGTGAAATTGAGACTCTGATATGCCCAGGAATTATTGGTAAACTCATTAAAATACATGGGTATTGTAGCCTCAAAAATTATCGTTTTTCGTGGCAAAATTTACCATTAAAACCTTTTTTCTTAAAGGTTTTAATATGTGAAAAGTTCCTCTTTGCTTACAATTACTATGAAATTTATAGGTAAAATGCTAGTTTTATTACAATTAAACTTTTAATTTAAAATTCAGGTAAAGTGTGATGTAAAAAATAAAAAATAACTCCAAATAAGTTAAAATTTACCAGACAACTGGAAGCGCGCCTCTATTTTTTCAACCCTAGTTAGCCCGGATTTCTCACAAAAAATCAAAAATCAGTTTAAATGACCTGATGTAAGAGGTTTTTTTGATACATTATCAATTCAAATTGACCCGAAGAAATAAATTAAGTATAAATCTTTAGTTGATTAGATAGAATAATTACAATAATCTTCCTGATACGGAAATTAGAACGCTCTATTAATAAAACTAAGTATAAGCGAACTAGACTGGGTTTTATCCCCGTCTCAAGTCTGATTAATTAGAGTCTGCTGAAAAACTCCACAAATCGAATCTAGGTGACACACAGTGGCTAAAATGGGGACTTCGGGGGTTGGTTTTTCAAATTCACCCCACGATTTTCTACCAAAGTGCAGGGATTTTGAACATGTATTTACCATAGGGTCTGCTGAAAAACTCTCCTATTGGGAATCTAGATGCCACACAGACCTAAAAATGATGGCTTTGGAGGTTATTTCTCAGATTCAACCCCAGATTTTCCACCCAAGTGCAGGCATTTTGGGCATCCATTTGCCACAATCTTGCACTTTTTTGGGCTAAAAAGGATTGAAACCCTTACCCTAAGCGGGTTTTATCCTTATTCAGCAAGCCCTACCATAGTCTTGCACCTATCTGGAATAAAAACGATTGAAACCCTTATTTAGAATAGGTTCTAGCTTTTTTCAGCAAGCCCTAATTAGAGATTTAGGAATTGAAAACAGATTTGGTTCTTCCGCTTAAGTAACCGAGCAGAAATATTTACAAACTAATATCTAGACTGGATAAAGGATTCCAGCCCAGAGTTTGTGTAATTAATTCTCCTCAAGTACTTAACCCAAGTTGCTAGTTATAAAAAAGTGCCTCTTTTTAAGTACAAAAGATTAAATTTTCGTGCCTAGCAATACGCAAAACTTGGCATTCCGTATCACAATAATACTATTCAGCGGCACTAACTAGCAACTTGCGTTACTTATTTGATGGTAGAGCCACCTACATTATTATTAAATAATCCATTGAAAACGATGAAACCCTTGTTCCGTAAGGATTTAAAACTATCAAGCAACAAGCTTTTGGTATTAGGTTCCATAAAAGAGACCGTAGAACCAGTATGGTTCTATTGCTCCGGTTATCGTAGGACTAACTATCTCTAAATTTGCGTTAGGGAATATTAGGGCGATCGCACTCCCTATATTGGGTGTGCCATTCACCAAATTATCCGCGTCTACGAGGCTAGTTCCTAACCCCCGCAGAGTTTTGAAAAATGATTTTTTCATGGCTGCCATGCTATTACAGCTAAAAATTGTGCAGCAACTAAAATATCATATACTCAACACGGTCTTTTGGAAACTCCTCATACACACCATTGGCCCATCAACCTGTGGTTGATGTTGCTCAGGTGTGCTGCTTTGTCGTTGCCTGCTCCCTATCCCCACCCTCAGCGTAGCAGGGTGGGGACTTCCGCAAAACGTTAACACTCTTGCTTTCTGTACTGAATTTTGAGGATTAAAATTATACCAGCCAAAAGTAAGGTGACAACATTAGCAGCAATAATGGGAATATCTTGTACAGAAAAGCCATAAATCAGCCATAAAATAATGCCTATACACAGAACAATCAGCATACTCCAAGAGAGATCATTTGCTGATTTAGATTTCCAGGTTTTGAGCAGTTGGGGTAGATAGGCAATGGTAGTAAGTATACCTGCAATTATCCCTAAGGTAGTTGTGTAATCTATTTGCATTTTCCTCACTCAGCAACGTAGCTGAAAGCTAAATATTCATGTTTGTTGCAAGCTATCATATTATGGAGTTTTTGGGTGAATCTTTTGGAGGAAAATATTTGGATACAGGAGAGATAAATATGTTTTTAATTAGAGGTTTTGACTGTTTGGTAGAGATATCAGGCGAAAATTAAATGATTTTGGTAAGAGCGCGTGGTCAGTTAATTACCGATGTATTAGGAATATGTACTATTGACACTTACCCATCGTGATAGTGTAAAAAGATTTTATATTTTCATAATTTTTACCGAACCGTATTCGGGGTAGATACTACTATTGCTACCACCGACGTTAAAAATAAATCTTCGTTAAGATATAGTGATTTAGTACCGTTTGATTCAGGAAATAAACCCAATTCGAGAGAAAATGAGAGTGGTCGTTTTTTCGGTGGATATCATGAATCACTTTTTATCTAAGGTATTAACTCTAGTATTTTTTGCTATCTGTTCTGTAAGTCTGAGTTGCAGTCCTAGTTATGCTTTTAGACTGATGGATTTGAATCAAATTCGGTTAACGAAGTCCTGCTCGAATTGTGACCTCAGCGGCGCGAATCTCAGTGGTGCTAACCTCCAAGGTGCTAACCTCAGTGGTGCTAACCTCAGAGGTACTAACCTCCAAGGTGCTAAACTCAATAACTCTTTCCTCAGTGGTGCTGACCTCAGGGGTGCTAACCTCAGTGATGCTAACCTCAGTGATGCTAACCTCAGTGATGTTAACCTCAGTGATGCTAACCTCAGTGAGGCTAACCTCATGAATGCTAATCTTATAAATGGTATCCTCAGCAAGGCTATCCTCAATAAGGCTAACCTCAGCAAGGCTAACTTCAGCAATGCTCTCCTCAGTGGTGCTAACCTCGCCGATTCTAACCTCAGCGATGCTAACCTCATAAATGCTATTCTCATAGACGCGAATCTCAGTGGTGCTAACCTCAAAGGTATCAAATATCCGGACCTCGAAGGTGTACTGAAATAGCTTCGGCTATAAAGGGAGTTCAATGAAGAAGACTATTTAATTGCTCCCTACCTTACCAGTATGTAAATAGGCACAGGGGGTAGAGTTGAAGCTCCTGTCCTTGAATTCTTCATAGGGGTAGACATCAAAGAATAACTACTATTTAGTTTGACTTTGGGCTAATTCTGTTTTCTACCCCGGCGTTGCATATTTGCGGGATGAATTGACCGCTGGAACAATTGAGGTTTAGTTTCATACAGGGCAAAATCATCCTATGATTCAGCAACGCCTTCTACCCCTTATGTAGATGGATAAAGCCAATTATTTAGCAAAACCGATGGTCTAGCCGTTGGGCACGTAAGCAGGGACTGAAGTTTACTAAACCTTTAGCTTCCACCATCTCCAACACCGCATCTAATCTGCTTACTTCCTTTTCTCCATAGCCATCAACCAACAATCCTGATACTTCCCCTCATGTATTTGATAGGCAGGTAAAAGCTTTACCTTCACAAACCCACATTTTTCATAGCAGCGAATAGCACGAACATTCCGCACATCTGGGTCAATTACAATTTTAATTGCTGGCAGTTCCGCAAAAATATAATCTACAATGACTGAAAGTACTTTTGTCCCAATACCCCGATTCCAATAATTAGGTTCACCAATAAATAAGTCAATGCCATAAACATTTGCAGTTGCTTCTAAGCAATACATCTCTCTATCTAATTCCGTCAAGTCATTAAGAGCATAGTATTGTAAATAACCAATTGCTATATCTTGATAGGAAAATATGCAGGGATTGAGTAATTCCTCCCCCCAAATCCTAGGTTGATAGATTTCGATGATTCTTTCTAAAAAATAAGGATAATCTCGTCCACCATAGAACTTCAATACTTCCTCATTAGTACGCCATTTTTCCAGTAACTTATAATCATCCATCTTGTCTTTCATGGGACAGATAGTTATTTCGTCTTTGATAATCTGCATAAGTTTAAAGGTTCTTCCGGTAATTTTATGGTGGAGCCACTTAGCATTATTATCAAATAATGCATTGAAAACGATGAAACCCTGATTCCGTAAGGGTTTAAATCTATTAGGCAACAAGCCTTTGGTATTGGAGCCACAAGGATTACAGAGAATTTAGGTATACTGAGTTTTTTCAAAAATCAAATAGGATTCCTATAAAGCAAATCAGATGGACCTACCTCTTCAATAACTTCTGTCGCATCTTCACCACAAAACTATTCACCTCTCGTATTCTCATCCAGCTAGCAATAACGGCAAACACACTCAACCCCACGAAACCAGAGATCCCTAACTCCACCAACAAAATTATTAACCCAGATTTACCTAATACATACTGACAACCCACCAAAGTTCCATAGCTAACTACCCCAGCTACCACACTACCCCCAGCTAAACCTAAAATTGGTAAACTCCACTCCTGCCAAGGTAAGCCATGTAGTCGGCGGTGAAGTATAAATAATAGCATCAACATTGAGCAACTATTGACTCCTACCGTCGCTATGACCAACCCAGGGGCACCAAAGGGTTGGACAAAAAACCAATCTAATACCGCATTTAAAAAAATATTAATAATACTGATTCTAAAAGGTGTTTGCCCATCGCCTAGAGCATAAAATACTCTGACTAAAACATCGCGTCCTAAATAAGCAAACATCCCAATTCCATAGGCAACCAATAGCCCGGATACTAACTGGGTAGCATCTTGTTTAAATGCTCCCCGTTCATAAACTATCTGCACAATGGGCACAGATAAGGCCACCATTAGCGCCCCTAAAGGTAGCATAGTAACGGCAGTGAGAATTAGTCCTTGGCGAATCCGTAACTTTAAGTCTTGCCAATTCTCCGGTGCGGCTAGTTTGGCGAATATGGGTAGTAGGGGTAGTAATATAATGTTAGAAATAATTCCTAAGGGAGTCTGAACTAATAAAGTGGCATAGTTAAACCCAGCCGCAGCTCCTGCGATAGGACTGGCAAAATAAAGATCTGTGGCGACATTAATCGGCATCATGCCCGAGGAAATGGTCGCCGGAGTCATAACTTTAATTACTTCTTGAACACCAGGGGAGCGAAAATCAAACCTTAAGCGCAGACTACCTAATCCTAACCGCCACTGCACGACTAACTGGACCAACCACTGAAGAATCGCCCCAGCTAAGGTCCCCCAAGCTAAGACTAAGCCTCCAATATAAGCGTATTCTGGCTTGATGATTTCTTTTCCATGTTGTAAAGCCAAAATAGCAATACCTATAATTACGGTGATGCTGGATAATAAAGGACTTAGGGAGAGTAACCAATACTGATGGGCAGCATTGAGGGTACCAAAACCAATGCCAATCAACCCTGCAAATAAAGCCATAGGTGCCATGATGCGGATTTGTTGGACGGCTATTTGCTGAGTTGTTTCATCTAGACCATGTCCCACAATATCCAGTATCCAGTCGGCAAAGAAAATTTGTACCAATGTCACCACTAGCAATAACCCACCTACCAAGGTGGTGACAGTTTCCACCAAGGGTGCAGTTTCCTCTTGTTTGCGCTTAGATAAAACGCTGATGATGGCACTGTGTAATGGTCCATTGACACCACCAAGTAAAATTAACAAAAAACCAGGAATAATATAGGCATAACTATAAGCTGTAGCAGCAGCACCGACACCAAAAGCAGCAGCGATCGCTTGTTGCCTCACCAGTCCAAAGATTTTACTAATTAGTGTTGCTGCGGCAACAATCCCTGCAATACCAGCGAAAGAACGGGAAATTTTGTGGTCTTGTTTAGTCACGAATAATACCTGAAGACTCTTGCAGATAGCACATCTGTGAATATTAACCGGAAATCTTCGTCTGTGATCAGGTAACTTGGGAAAATTTGTTGGCTGGAATTACTGACTTACACTATAGCTGGTGTTGTTGGTAGGAGGTTTATATGATCTTAGGAGGCATTTCTTGCTGGAGGGGAAATCAAGACTTTATCTTTTGAATAGTAGAGCGTGAAGAAGGCAGGTATGCTGAAGGGTTGGCTCTTACAGTGTAGGCAACAGACCTACACTGATTGCAGGACACCAAATTAGAGATTTTGGGGTGGGGCCTCAACACTGACTCCAAAACCTCCACCAAAAGATAACGGGAAAAGTCAGCTTGAAGCGACTGGGGTGGAGTAACGTCAAGAACCAAGACCCGAACAATTTCTTCCCTCATAGTCCCACACAAGGAAATCTGCGGGGACAGTGTGGGAGAAATCCCAACCTTTGGCTGCTAAATTAAGGGGGTTAAATATTGACCCCGAGGAGTTATGAATTTAAATCTCTCCACCAAGCGGCTTTTATCGTACTTATTAATTCTCCCTAGCTTACTCATAGCACACACAGCATCGGCTCAAACTATTTCTCCCCAGCTACAAGTCGATCAACTACTCAGATTGATGCAACAAAGATTACTCATTGCCCATGAGGTAGCCCGCTGGAAATGGAATCAGCAACGGCCAATTGAGGATCAGCAGCGGGAACATGAGTTAATTATTCAGGTTCGACAGCAAGCCGAAAGATATGAGTTGCCACCTGATACAGTTGCAGCTTTCTTTCAAGGGCAAATACAAGCTGGAAAGCTAATCCAAACAGCGGATTTTCACCATTGGCAACATCTAGGTATTCAATTCTTTCCTAAGGTGTCTGACTTAAATCAGACACTACGACCATCGTTAGATAAAT
>Ga0209611_10004018_pt1 | contig 25269 bp, 18 predicted proteins | sample S1TSphgellanicum_3_FD_187693 | JGI IMG/M metagenome (GOLD analysis project Ga0209611, IMG submission 187693) | Host-associated microbial communities from peat moss isolated from Minnesota, USA - S1T2_Fc - Sphagnum magellanicum MG (SPAdes) (version 2) | ecosystem: Host-associated > Plants > Peat...
TCACAAGAAATGTAACTAGTACAAATGTGGCTCTGAGCCGACGCTGTTCAGCCATACCAAGGCTAACAATCCAGGTCAAACAATTCAGGTCCATAGCTTGACCCAACACTTGTCGACATGAAGCTTCGGAATTAGAAGGGACAAATGTCATTCCTGTAGGAAACCCCATTGCACGTTCTCTCTCATCAACGTTGGGCTCCACCAATTGCTGTAAACAAGTATCCCATACAAGCTCAGGACCACCCTCTCTATAGGCATGTGATGTTAGAAAACTAACAAATGTGGGTAACGCCATCCTAGGTTATTCCACTCGGTTCACCACTGCCATGGGTGACCTATCAACAACTTTCACCACCTGAGAACGTCGCCCAATATCTAAGATATTATCCACTATGAGGTGAGAAGATTGTGGTACTGTCTCATATGCCCGTCTCAACACCTCCTTCGGTAACAAGTTCGTCCACCACAATCGGGGACGATGAGCACACGAGCCAACCCTCGTTACATCAAATAAAATCGCTGGTCCAATCCAAGACCGGATTTGGTGTACATTAGCCATCACATGAGACGTAGTATCACCCAACAAAGGTACATTCTCCAGAATGTATGCGGGAACACGTGCCTGATGTGTCTGAAGATGGCATAACACCTGCAATATTTCCCAAAACATATGAGATCGAGGGTCACGTAATCCCTCACCACGACCAGCCCGAGTATGACCTTGGCATGGCCATCTAGCAATCACCAAATTAATAAGACCAACTCTCGCAAGGTCTTGCGCCCCCAATAATGTAATGTTCAATGGCAAAGCCTGCTGATATCCTGGAATAGCTGACCTCGACAACAATTCAGGGTATCGCCGCATCAATAATGCAAGATGGCGCGATGAAACCTTCTTCGCGGTCTCATCTCTCTCCACGTAAAAGTACTTCCGAACCATAATACTCGCTTGAAGCACTGCTACCAAACCAGTGTCGATCCCACCAAATAGATCCAACACGCAAATACCCTCGGAAGGATATTCCCACGCAATGGGTGTAGTATCCAATGGAAACAACCCAACAAGACCAGAAATAGAAGTCTGTTGTGGAACCTCTTCCTCTTCCACAGGCACAAAAGCCTCACGCCAAGCCTGTGATACCAAACGATTGGCATCCTATCGTAACACCCCACTCGAACGCCAAAATGGAACATCCAATGAAGAGGACACTGTTGCAACAAAGCTAGAAACCTCCTTTACATCCTCATAGACCGGAATGTCAATGGCTGAAATGTTGCCCTCCAACAAGTCACCTGGCCAAGTGACCACTCCACTAAAACCAGCAACTGATGCCAACACCTCTGGGGGAGACCCTCTTGGTCGAACCCCAAAAATAAATCTCGTAGGCACCTATCACTAGCTCCACCAAGTGATGTCTGAATTTGGAATGGGCGCACTTTAAGCTTTGACCTCCGAATACCCAAACCAATACATGCTGCCTTCCCTAACATCAAGGGTTGGGCACCAGAATCCAACAAAACCCAATCTGGTCTATACACCTAGCCCGTAGGACTCACCAACCGGAAAATACCACTCCGATTATCCAACATACATACACCAAGTGTAAGGCTTTCATGATTAATGGCTGGTTGAGCTAGTAATGCATCCATTTTAGCCGCCACCACCTGCCAAGGACTATCCACACCTAATACCACGGGTTGCTCCACAACAACATCCCCCACCACAAGTTGCCCCACATCAACACCCTCACACACCTCGGCACTTGTAGCAACAACACTCCCACGTTCACACAATGTGGCTGCTAGTTGAAATACACGAGTTAAGTCAACTCCTGACGCCATCAAATCATTAGCCGAAAATGTTGGGGATCCCAACACTAAAGTCATCATCCACGACACTACATTCGATGATACATCCGTGTCCACTACACGTGATGTCGATGCCGTTAGCCCCACTGTTGGCTTAATAGGCGGTGTAGGAACCATGGAAGGAGTCCTAACCACTTTAGACAACAAGAATGGTTGGGGAAGCTTGACCTGTCTACCAGCTTCACCCCTCTGTGGATCCAACTCCACAGTTGCCCCACGTGGCTTCGAGGCTCGAGTGATGCTTCTCGTCATTGCAACAGACGCTTCAATTTGTGCTACACTAGCCATATAAAAGAGATAATCTCCCCCATAAGATGTGGTAGCCTTGCCTTTTGAATGTGATCGATACTAAAAACTTACCATAGTAGCAAGCCTTTGCTCCAACTCCTCAATCCTAGCAGCCATAGCTGCATTTGTCGTAGGGGGAGGAGTGATCACGAGAGGTGCCCTAACCATTGGTGTACCTCTACCACCTCTACCACCTCGACCTCTTTGAGCTGCTCCACCACCACCTCCACCACGACCTGATCTCAATTCTGGGTAAAGGTCAAAACAACGCTCACGAGGGTGGCCGACTCGGCCATAGTTATCACATTGAACTTGTGTCGACTAAGATACATTAGCCAAAGTCCGTCCACCACTCTCCTGTGGACAATCCCTCCGAATATGAGCACCACCACATGTCCAACAAGACTATCCTTGTTGTTGACTAGCGAATGAAGGCAATGGTCTTTGTGCACTCGTCCTTCCAGAACCTGACTAAGGTCGTACCTGACCTCCACGACTCCCACCTCCACCAGTACGAGGTTGTGAGGTGGAGTGTTGTCCACAAGAAGTAGTAACTATATCCCTATTGAATCCAGATGTCACCACCTTTTCCTCCACCATGTTAAGCTTTATTTTCTCAGATAAAGTAAACACATGGGCCAATGTGGGAGAATCATCACTCATGAGAGTCACATCGTGTGCTCTCCGTTACAATTCCTTGTCCAGAATTTCATACCAAAATTGGACTGCTTGAGCCTCTGTCACCCCCTAAGTAACTACAATCAACCGTCGCATCTGAGTGTATGCCTCGCAAAGACTCTCACTAGTCTTCCGCTCAAATTCCTGAAGACTCCTCAACTTCTCCGTCTTCACCCCTTGGTAGTTCTTCTTCAACCTAAAAAAAGACTCTGTGATAAGGTTAAACAGAGGTGGGGGAACAACCTATGTGTTCGTATTAAGAATAGACGGTGTAGTAGTACCACCACTAGCAACACCACCGTGAGTAATAGATACATAAGATGGAGATTAACGTTGCCTCCACTCCTCAATCTTAGTAGCATGATCTCTCCGAAACTCATGATAATCATCCATCAGAGGACCCTCCAAGTGTTGAAACAATCCCTTCCATGCTAAGAAGGGTGAAAACAATCTAGCATTACGTAGCATCTGCATACCACACCGAGAATCAAACTCCTGAATGAAGTCGTCCAACTTGATGGTGTCCACTCCACCTGAGTAACGTTGGGGGCCCTTCATGGCCCCAAAACCCCCGTCCATATCCCAAATCAATGGGGCCGCAATACTAGATGGTAATATGGAAGACTTGTTATTCACGATAACCTCATCCTCTTCAACAACCGATGATGTGGGTGAAGGTAGTTGATACCTCAACCCACTACGTGTAACTCCACCATCTCCACCATGGTCCCCCACAAGACCACCAAACTGCTTCGTGATGACCCAATCACCAAACCCAGTACCCAAATTGAATCACCACTGAGTACCGTCGACCTCGTGCCCGATTTGCTACCAGAAACGAGTACTCAATTCAACCACCTAGCTAAGTAGCGGCTCAACTCATCCAACTGGCCCACCACCACAAGTCGTAAAATGTGCTCCCCATTACTCAAAAGCTCAATTTCCAACGAAATCCCTAATTTGCCATAACCAAAAGTTGCGAAATTAGGCTGCGAGAACTCAAATAATCATATCTCCACCGTTCCTACACCAAATGCCAATCTACTTTGACCAGAATGTAGAGGATAACTAGATCTTCCTTCCATCCAAAACTCAACTGAAAAGAAGGTTTGTGTGCCGAGATATGACCTACGAAAGACCGCTAAAAAAAAACCTAGGCACAAATCTACACAAACTTGAGATCTTTCGAAGTTCAATACTCCCAATTGGCTCTACCAAAAAAAATCCCAAACAATTCCTAGATGCAATTCAGCCCTCCAGTAACAACTTCACAAAATTACACTTGATCTTCCCTAGTTATTTAGCTAAAAATCCGATAGCACTTCCGCACTAGGTGTGCACAAACTAGAAAAAACCATCACCACAAAAACAAACATAACGCATAATCTATTCAATGAAAGCACAATCTGTCTTTGCCAGATTGTAGATTGGCTCTCTAGCTACACTCCTACCAATTTTCAGCAACTTTCTTTAAGGAAATTTCCACTTATCTGAGAAATTAACATTGTTGGTAAACCGTCACTAAAAATTGTCAAACCCTAAACTAGCAACTTCAAATGATCATAACTTTTGATCTGCTCAACGAAATCCAACATTCTTTAGTGCATTGGAAAGCTCTCACCAAGGCGCTCCTTTTGACACCATCCACTCCCAATTCGGCCACACAACCAGAGAGCGAGATCACAAAATTCCCTTGGTTTAACTACTCCTAAAAAAAAATAGAGTTCTTTGAATGAAAATTACATGATGGGGCAACATAGCACCCGGCCTTTTGATTCGTGCGCTCACAAAGGTGTATAGCATGTAGAAGATGTGTAGGGCTACCTGGAAGTTAAAATGACTTAACCACCAACTAGGGGGGAGAGTTGTGGTACACATGTATTTGTGTATGCTCTCGTTCGAGTTATGTGTTTGTGTGTGTATGTGAGTATGGTATGTCAGCAATGTATGTTGTATGAAGATATGTCTTCGCATGACAAATGACATAAAGAATAAATTTTTACTTATGATAGAAGAAAAAAAAATAGTTAGCATATTTTGGTATGATATAAAGTTTTGATAATGTTTTTAAATAAAACACAAAATTTGCACATTTAAAAAAATTCAAAATTTCTCAACTATGACTAACACAAAACATATGATGTATTGGAACAACTATATGTATTTTAAGTAACATTTTGCAAAAGATTTCATTCAAAAATTCTTTGATATGAAAAAATAAAAATAGTTAAATTAAAAAAAGAATCATGATCCTTTTATGTTTGGTGTACATTTGTGATATAAATTTATTATGAAAATGTTTATTTTCACATTGACAATTTATAATCATTTAAAAAGATGGCATATTGATGATTTTAATAGATTTTCATTGCATCTTAATAGATTACACCTTGTAAAAAATTGCAATGTGATGTAAAAAGTGATCCACCTTAATTCACATTGATCCAACAATTGAATTGTTCGTATGTGCACCAATTTCAAAACACAATAAGAACTTAGGATGTTATCCAACTTTAATTATATATCTTCAATACAAAATCTTCTCCAAATATTTAGAAAGCCACATAAAAATTGTGTTGCATTGTAAACTAACAACTTGTTAATGTTTTTTTGTCTATATTGCACCATGCAAACACTCGATTTTCAATATTCAATAGCTTTTGCATTGTACCTATTTCAAGATTATAAACTATCTTGGTGCATCCCTAGTCTTCAAGGGCTTTCCAATTAATATTTTTTTGTTGAAGGGGAAACCATTTCTTCACAAATTGACATGTTCCTAGAATTAGATTACCAAATTTTTTAATACTAAAATGCTTTTACATTACCATCATGCACAAATATAAAATGTTTTTTTTTCATGTTTAATTTCTCATACTTTAGATGACAATCTTTTGTTTTTGGGTTATTATATATGAATCATGCCAAACACAAGGTCACACAACCTTATGGGATTTTTAAAAAAAAGTAGATGTGAATGGTCAAACCCTAAACCCTAAACCAATTTTCATCCACTAAAGAACAATAGAAAGTAAAAAAAGATTGAAAGCTTGTCATAAAGAAAAAGTTTGTCCCAAAAAAATGATACCATGCCTAGATCTCCACTTTGGGGCAAAACCAACAAAGACTAATAAAATGTTTGAAAAGGCATTGCAACATTTAATTTGATTCTTTTTCTTTTTGTTATAAATATTTAAAAATTTTAATTGTGATAACTGTGTGGAAAAAATTGCGAATGTTGTCACCTTTGAGAGAATTGCCAATCTGAGAATTATCTTAGAATTATTCTTTTGAAAATCTGAAACCTGACTGGTTCTCTTAAGCCTAAAAATTAACAAAATTCAAGGAATTAGGGTGATTCTTTAAAGTTCTGAGAAGAATTGGAACTGCTAGTCTTAAAAAAAAATGGTTGTACCAATGTTGGGCAGGTACCCATTTTAGCAGGTAAGAACTAATTTTGGTTGGTTATCTCTTTTTAAAATAACCATTGGGTAGGTTATTATTATTATTATTGGGAGATTACACAGGTTATCAAATAACCAATTCAGAACTGTTAGTTAATACTTGCCAATTATACATCGATCATAAGTTTTTTTTAAAATTTAAATATAAATATTATTTTAAAATAAATAAAATAGTACTGTTGTTGAAAGATTGATAACCCACCTGGATGATCATTGAAGTAGGTTGTTAAAATTTTGAAAATTCAATACCAAGAAAATATCAATTTAACCAATTATTTAAAAAAATCAATTACTGATTGGTTGATTATTAATAATTGGCTTGATAACTGGGTCAAAAATCAATAACCAGCCAACACTTCCAGTTAATAAATATTATACTTGAATTTGATCTAATTTTAAAAAGTCGGAGCAAGAACATGAACCTAGTTTTATTATTTTATTTCAAGAATTGGATCCAGAACTGGGTTGCTGAATCTATTTAGGTTTTGAACCAAAACCAAATCTTTTGAAAATAATGCTTTTGAAAAAAGTGACTACAACCGGTTGTTAACTGGAGGTTAACCATAAGTTAAAATTCAGTTCCACTCTGGGTTAATAACAACCAAACTAGAACTGGATTAATTTTCAAAACAGGAACTGAAACCAAAATGAGAATTCATTTTGAAGAATTGGACCGGGAACCGGGCCCTTCAGCGAAATGGAGGATGTGATATTTCTCACAATGTACCTCTAAGAGCATCTCCAACGGTGCTTAGTATATGACCTTGCAAAAATATTTTTCACATCCAAGTTTAGTTATGTACTCTTTTGCAACCCCACCCATAAAACTGAAACTAGGACAGCAAATCGGTGGGGTCTATCAATAGCAAACCACCTGGACCAATCATTATGATGGGCCAACTTTTCAAACAAGTAAAGGAGTGTTCAACACTGGAATATACTGAACACACTGTACTATTGCACACTTTCTGTTAGTTCAGCTACGAGCATCTCCACCAGTGTTCAGTATGTCACTCTAGATAATAAAATTAAATGTCTAAGTTTGGCAACCCCACCAATAAAACTGTAGTTCAAACTGCATATATGTGGGAACTACTAATAGCAAACCACCTAGACCAATCATTATGATCAACCAATCATAAATACTGAGCTATAGTCAGGTCCAATTTATTGGCTTTTTCCATAGGGAAGAGACTACGCATCTGTGTAGGATTTGGATTTGGGGATAAAATTTTGGCTCACTCATTGACCAATGTGGAGATGACAAGTGTTCACAGAATGAAAATTTTCATATGAATGTAATTTTTCATGTTTGGGTGAATATAACCCTAAAAACATTAGGTTTCCAAGTAGTTAAACGTTGCAGGTTTTGATAATCATCACAGAAGCCAAAAGGATTCTCTTTTCAACAAAGCTTGTCTCAACGTGGAAGAAAACTAGGGTTATCACAAAGAGTTTCAACCCTACGTGGAATGAGAAGGTGTAGTTGACGCTTTCCAAGTCTTTTTCCCTCCCTCCCCCACATGAACATGCTTGGATGTCATGCTGCATGTACCTAATGGTTAGAACTCATGGCTACTTTGTAGATGCTTGTCCCTTGGAATTTCACTAGGTGCATGCTAGGTCTTACCTGTGGGTTTTCTATCTGCTTTGTGGTGGTAGCTAAACCTTGTGGGTTTGTCATTATGTTGCATTCATGAGCCATTACACAATTCCTTCTCTAAAAACTGCTAGTTTTTTTTCTATCATCTTTCTATACTAACACTCTCGGTATTTTGCAAAAGATTATACAAAAGAATCTATTCCAAACTGGGTGGGGACTGAACCAATCCACTAGCATAAAATTTATTGTCAATGTGATCTTTGTTCTTTCTTACAAAAGTTCTACTTTGTAGGTGAAATTCGTCACTCACTTCAAGGAAGGTTTAAAAGTTGGACACCAAGTTCCTCTAGTAATGGTGGTGGGGGAAATGATGGTATGCAACTGGTCCTCTAGTTTGGTGCAGGTAAGTTACTATAGCTTTGTGATTAATGTTTCATCTTCTTTCAAAATTCATTGCTAGATGTTCCATTTTCAAATGTAGATGTCTTCTTCTTAATCTTCAAGAAGCCTCTTAGAGCTTGTTTTGAATCTTGTCAAAAAAGGGATGTTCAGGAAAATGCCTTCATGTTTTTTCTTTGCTCAATTTGTGTGTTTGTGCAACTCCACCTTTGAAGCTAATTGATTTCCTTAGACTTGACTCATAAACATCTAATGAATCATTTGTAAGAAAACCTCATGCTTGTTTTTTTACTTGTTTGATGGTTTTTCAGCATTTTTGTCACCCACATTTCTCTATTCATCTATAACAAATTATATTTAAGCATGATGGATCCAATTGCTTCTTCACTATTCACATTATTTTTTTTTCCTTACTGGTCATAATGTAAAGCCCAGGGTAGTGCAATGCTTGCATTGTTTCATTTGGCATCATCCATGGTTGTTGGGTGTGTTTTTTTCTAACCCATCCTATATGTTTTCAATATTTAGGTGCATAATTTTGCTAAAAACATTGATGCCATACTTCTTGTTGTAATAGTAGCAACTTCACCCTATGACTTTGCAACTTCTAGAGCTTTAAAGTTAGTTCGTGCCTTGGATTCTAATGATAAATGTGCCCTCCCCACCTCCCCCCCCCTCCCCCAAGATTGAAACTTTGTTGTTATCATGGATGGAACTTGGAAGTTGCAATTTAAACAACTAGAAACGGATCTTGTTCTTGTTTTTGTTTGAGATTTCATTTGTGAAATTAATGCGGCATGGTGTTTAATCTAGTAACCATATGGAAATCTATAGAAAACATCATGAATCTTGGTGTAGAGATTGTTGTAGTAAATGATTTGTTTCACGTTTTTGTGTGGGATTGATGGGGGATTCAAGAACAAGAATTGTTGGAGTTATTAGTAAAGTGGATCAAGTAGTTTCAAATCAGCATAGCCTAGATGTAGTTGAAGCATTTTTTTTAGGCCAATTTTCAAACTTTGGACATTCCATGGGTTGCCTTGATTGGTTAATCCATGTCGATTGTAGTTGCACATGCAGGGTCTGTTAGTGTTGACAACTCATTGGAAACAATTTGGAAGGCAGAGGCAGAAACCTTGAAGTCAATTATGTCCCGTGCATCACCAATAAAGCTTGGAATAGTGGCATTTGTCGAAACACTTGTTGCTCAAATGCAAAAAAGGTTAATACAACACCTCCCCAACCTTTTATTTGGGTAGTTTTTTTTGGCTTTCTCTACAATCATTTGTGCCACATTTTGCTTTTTAGGTGTTGGGTTTATGGGCATTATCTTGGATAACATGCCACAATGTAGTTACCTTTTTCACTTTGAGGAATTTAATGAAGATTAGTTTTGCATCACAGATGCTTACATAAAGTTTGAAATGGTGAGCTTGACACAGGGTCATGATGTTTATTTTTTGTGATGCTTATTTGGACAGATTGGTGTAGAATGTAATTGCTAGATTGGGACAAAACACACCTTTGAGGAGAGAAGTAAGATTGATCCCTAATGCATTTTCTCTTTCTAAACATAATAAGAAAGTCTTATATCAACATGCTCCCAAGTCCCAAGGTAGCCCCAAGTTGGGCTAAGTCATTCAAGTTGCGGAATTTTTGGGATTCGGGGCACGCTCCCAGCTTCCAACACTAAAAGGGGGTGAGAGGGGCGTGCTGAAAGCTCTGGGATAGACTAGGAAGAGGGACAAGTTTACTCAATTATACGGTCCTGAATCCAAATCCAACCAACAAGTTGGTTAGAACTCATTCTGCACCCTTTTGGTGTTGGGACCAGCCACGGGCTACCTTGGACTCACTTGACTCACCATGGCTCGGACTCGAGGGAAACCACCACCTTCCCCCATATAGTATTCTCTGCAGCTCTCCGCCACACTTGCATCCAAATGGCTTTTTTTCCCGGGACTCCCAAAGTGAGTCCCGAAATTGTCCCAGTTTGGACTCCCGGGACTTTGGACGCGCATAACTTCTCGCCCCGAACTCAGATCGGGACGAGGTCTGAACCAAAGTTATAGCTTTCCTCGAGAGCTTTCCAATAGTGTGTCGCATTTTACCTGCATGCACGGGAATCGGGTCGATTCCCAACTTTTAGTGGTTAAGAGTCAAATTGTCAATTTGACTCTCAGCCCTTCTTTCGACCATACCTTGTGCTGAAAATGTCCAAATGGCTCATGCGAGGCCATTTTGGACATCTACACTTCAAGACCTTTCCAACGGTATAAAGAACATTCCAATGTAAGGTGTTTTGATTCCTACAATTGCGCACTGAATTTTTGGGAGTCCCGGAGGATTCCCAAGTCCCATTTTCTGGAGTGTGAGTGGCGACCTCACAACTCCCTCAAAGTGGGGTTGCGACATATATCTTGAATTATTGCATGTTCTAGTTCTTGAAGTGTGTTTTTTTTTGTCATAAAATATCTTCACACAAAAGTTTATAAATTGTTTTTGGGAAATAATATTTTTTCCGGTTGTCGCGATTCCAAATGCTACATCGGATGAGTATCGTCTTGATTCCAAAAAGATGGTGATTATTTTTGTTGACATGGAGCAGTTTTTCATACCACCACAACACTTCATAAGGCTTGTGTAACGCATGTGCACAACTATGGTTAGATTCAATTTTTTATTTTTCAAGCTTTTAGTTGCAATGCAACAAAGCTAATTGAGTCCCCCCCCCCCCTCCCAATTATGTCCCACCACTAGAGTTCAGATGCATCACTCAATTGGGTGTTGTGAATAAAAACAACCCAATATGTGAGATATGATATGTAATACTCAACATGGTTTCTTAGTTGATGTTAAAGAAAAAACCTATTATATTTTTCTCCAAGATGGAGAAACTTCAACAAGAAGAGGAATTAAAAGGAAGGATTATAAAGAAGGCACAAGAGATGGAACAATCCTTGTTGAACAAGGTGGGTGGGTTTCAATGTCATACGATTCTTCTACCTCTATTCATTGATGCTAGCCATGGGTGCTACCCATTTACATATCTTGATCCACAGGAGCTTTGTTGGTAGATACTATGTTGTGACAAAGAAGAGGATTCACGTATGTGAAATCAAAGTGTAACTTCATTCTTAATAATTTTATATTGTTGTTAAAACATCACACTATACTCTGCTACAAAATCTAGTCCAAGACATGGGGTAACAATTGTGAAAAATCATTTGATGTGTGGAAATGTGATGATGATTTTGCAAGCAACAACACTTGCATCACAACAAGGTGGAAGTTTGAAATCACTGAAGCAAGCAAACAATGACACTAAGGGCAGACCATCAACATTGTAGATTATTGGAGACAACACTATAGGTATGGTGATGAGTTTGTTATATCATTTTCCTCTAATGTTTTTGGGTGTTGTGTAGTAGTTTATACATATGGATAAGGTAAATTGGGTACTAGGTGCTCTATTTCTTTTATAGCCATGGTCAAAGGTCTAGTGAATGTGATGATTCATTTTGGAGTATTTGAAACAATAAACCCTTGGTTTGTATTTCTCAATTGCTACACACAATACAATGTGTACAATGAAGATGTTCATTTTGAATGATGTCCAACAAAGTGGGCTATTGGGATTTTTCAAGATATTTCTCGAAGAAGAGCAAAAAAAATGACTGGGCTAAATGATGGTTTGTTTTCAATGAAAAAACCAACAAGGTAATTTCATGATTACCTAGCAAGATTTAGTTGACATAGTCTTTTTCTTTTTCTCTTTTCTTTTCATTTTTTAGGGCTCATTCAAATTAGCAGAAGACAAATATCTATCACACATTTTTGCTTATATTAAACTTTGAAATCCACATGCATTTGTTTCAAGCAATGTTGGTAGTGGTGCATTTGAAATGAAATGCACCATTACCAACACAAATGTACATAACATGTGTGAATATATTGAAAAGATTGGAAACCACTTTGATGGAAGACACTTGTGACATTTGGTAGCCTTGTTGCCCTCTGACCTCTTTCCGTAGTAATGTAACTAGCTAGAAATGGTAAGTTCCCAACCAGACATTTTTTTAAACAAATGCTTGAGATTTTAATTGAGATTTGACTTGTTATTGATGGAGCTTATGATATGAGTATTTATTGCAATGATGACCTACATTTGCGTATGGTGTGTTGGGGTTGGCATACAATAGTTTGCAAGGATACAGTGGGGCATGTGAAAGTCGAGACTAAGATTGTCCCACATAATTTTAACCCAGATTGGCATTAGGTTTTTGTGGTTGGAGAGGACAAAGTTCAAGGTAGAACCCTTGAATTGTTAGTTTGGGATGTGGTACATGCCTTTCCTTCTCCTACCTCCCTCTAACAATTCTCCCACTTGACTTAAAGTTTGAAACCTAAATAGTGCCAATTGATAGTTCAATTACAAACACTTAAAAAAAGGGGCACAAAAGCAAATCCTTTATGGATTTTCTCTCAAAAGGAAAGTTCAATGTAAACGTGGGAAGAAGCTATGGGAATCCAAGGATGAGAAGCTTTGGGTCCATGATTTGTTTGATGAACTTCCTACACAAGATGAGAATTTCTTTACAGAAGCAGGGTTTGCATTAAATTTTTTTTGTCACTAATGTAAGATGTTTTCAGTTTTTAATTTTCAATATTTAGACATTTCAATTTTCAATTTTTGTTATTTAAACATTTTAGTTTTTAATTTTTAATATTTTGAAATTTTAGTTTTTAATTATTAATTTTCAGTATTCAAACATTTCAATATTTAGATATTTCAATTTTAGTTTTCAATTTTCAACTTTCAATATTCACACATCCAAATTCAAATATTTCAATTTTCGAAATTTCAAAATCTAGATGCTTCACATAGAGATTTCAAATTTCAAATTTCAGTTTTCAGCTTTAAGTATTCACACATCCTAATTTAGACATTTTAGTTATCAAAATTTCAAATTCCAAACATTTCAAATACAAATTTCAGTTTTCAGCTTTCAATATTGACACATTGAAATTCAAACATTTCAGTTTTCAAAATTTTAGATTCCAAACATTCCATATATTGTAGTACTTTGGAAGGTTTGGCACATGCCTCCCAAACAATTGATTAATTTTGAGTATTCAATTTCAAAAAAAAAATTCTTAAAAATTCTTTATTTTCCTTCCTAAGCAGTTGGTCTTTGGAATAAAATATTGATCATGGTCATAGAACATTGGGTTGAGCCATTATGCGATGAGCTACTTGTTACACTCTGTTTTGGAGGTGCATAATTGTGTTACGCCTTCTACCAGCCACGGCAAGCTACATGAATTTGGTGCAGAAAAACCAATTTCCTAAGCTAAACCGGCACAATTTGACTTTTTCACAATAAATTTTATTATCTGGAGTCACATATTGAGCACCAGGATGGCATAGCAGGCACAACCAACCCTAAACTCAAAACCCATGTTGGGCAAGTGTCTAAACCCTCAAAAAAATCAATGGTTTTCATGAAAGAATCGGCAAAGAACTTGTAGAGTTTTTTGAGAAACATGTTTATATACCAAAATCAGTTATTTGAAAATCTTGAGAATCAGCAGGTAATTGGATATATATCTGGGTTGATAACCGGAAGGTATCTGTCCCTCATTTTAAGAACCGCCCAATACTGGTTTTTTTCCCCTGAAAGAAAGAATCTCCAACCTTTTACCCTGACAAAAAAGAAAAAGTATTGATTGGAAATCCTTTATGTGGTTATACCCTGCCTCAAAGGCAAAAAAACTACCATTTTATGATTTCCTTACAACAGTAATAGTTGGAAACATTCTCCATGTCGGTTTCAGATTGCTTCCAGTTGGAATCTCTAACTTTGCACCCAGTACAACAAAGTATATGTAACTATGATTCATGGGTCAATAACAGCCAGTGCCTTTTTTAAGAATTTTTGTTTGTAGCCAAAGTGGCTACCATCCATAGGAAAATGTAAAAAAAGTGGTGATAACCTCAGGGAAGAATTAGTCAAATTTGGCTATATTATGAATTTCAAATGTTTTATCATCCTTCTATATTTTGGCTACACATTAAAAGGTAAGTATATAAACCTGGCAATTTTTACTACTTTTTTTTTTCTCACATCTGGGCAATTGAAAAAAAATCTAAAATCACATGATTTTTGAATTTTGAATTTCTCTTTTCGACCAAATTTTGCCAATAAAAAAAGGCTGATAACAGCAGGCTTTGCTTCCAGCTTTACACCCCAGACATACAACTGCAACTAACGGTCAAAATGAACCAACACCCACCAGCACACCATGAAGGATGGATGGTAAGTGGTCAGCAAACAGTTTTGTTAGGTTCGAGTTGCCTAGCTAGCCATGGTAGTTAAGTTCAGTTGCTTTTTAACTACCTACTTACTTACAACCTGTTAACCCAGTTGAGGTTAGTCCACAAGTGAGTCATAACAGGCACAGGGTGGATGGCGTGCTGGTGGGTGCTGGTTCACTCTGGTCACCTTCTCATGGGTCTGTACCTAATAACAGGTTTGTTGGCCTTGCCTACAAGGCAAAGATATTGTGTTTAAATTCATTATAGAGTATAGTAGCTGAAGGGATTTCTGCCCGTAGGTAGTAGGCCTATTTTTACATGATGATTTTTGAAAGATAATATTTTGCTTGTATTTAAAGTTGAGATTAGTTATATAGTTGTAATATCTTGAAGGATTTTGGTTTCTTTTAAGGATTTTTGGAAGATAATATTTTTGCATGGTGAAAAATTTGAATTTCTATAATTCTTCTTTTGCCTTAAGATACTTTTTAATGTAAATGGCAAGGCCACAAGTGTGACACACCCCCTTGTTTGCTTTGGTGTTAGAATCTCAACTTTTCACCCAGTACATGTGACACTGAGATTCATGGGTCAGTAACAAGCTTGTTTCGGTCAACTTGTCTTGACCCCAACCCTGCAAAACCCAAAATTGTTATTTTTGCTACTTAGGGTTAGGGATATGCCATTGTTCTTGGTGACAAACCAAGTGCAATTGTTTTCTTTTGTTCAGTTTGCACACAAAAATGTAATAATGCCCATGGTATCATTTTGTTCCACAGGTTGTGTGGTGATAATATATATGGTGGACTATTATATAAATATGATGTTCCCTTATACTATTTCACTTCAAGTTTGTGAAAAGATGCATACCTAGATGTAGGACCATTCCATTTTGATTTGAGGCAATAAACAAGACTATTCTTTAGATCAAAATGGACAAAAAAGTTTAGTCTAGAACAAAATGGTGATTAATGAATGGAGGGCTTGGTGAATTTTATATCTAATGAGGAATCTATTATGGGTACGAATTTCGTACTTGTGCCTTAATAGTTGAATTGAACATTTCAATTGGAATTTGGAAAGGAGGTTTATAATACTAAGAATTCATATTGTCTGATGGTTCTAGAGTTTCAATTAGTAATTGCAAGGGTGGTTCAAAATTCTCCAAGTACATACCAGGGGTCATCAATAAGCTCAAAGGAAATTAGACCTTCATTGTTAGTGAATTTCCTTATAGGTGGTGTGAGTTTGTGAGTTGAAATTTAGATTTTGTTTCCACATTTATTGCAAAATGAAAATTTGTTAAATGGATTGGGAAATGGATGGAAGCCAAGATATCTAGCTGGATATTTTTCCCCACCAAGCTTCATAGTTGGAACTAGGACAGAGATGTTGTGTAATGGAAGAAAGCTGGTGAAAGAATCCAAGAGAGATCTACACCAAGTACAAAATACATAAAAATAAACCACTTTCATGTACTGAAAGGAACCATTATCTAAATCAATGCTTAGTTTTTATTCTAGTTCACAGAACAGCAGTAGTACATCAACCTCTTGCATTGCTTGCAGTGGAAAACTAGGAATCAAATATCTGAGGCATAACAAACAGAACGTAATGAAATTTCAACCTGACTGACATTGGAAGTAAGAACAAATATCTCTGCTCTGCTTGATGCCCAAGGTTTTTTCCACTTTGAACACATTGCAATTTGATCATTAGGAAGTTTTCTCAGTAGCTTTTCCTATCTTTGATCTCATAAATAAACATGCCAGACACTTGGAACACTACAACAGGACGTGTAAGTACTCGTGCTGAGGCTGTGTCTTAAGCTGTTCTACTTTCCACCTCTAAGGAACAGAACATCCACTTCAGACAAATAAAAGTGCCTGTGTGAAAGAGCAGGTCATAATGATCCACGAAACAGTTCGTCTCCCACATAGTGCCATACATAGCTTGGATGGAAGGTACCACCCATTCCACCCACCCATTCCACCACTGCGGCCAAAAATGTGTAGAAAACCATATAATTCAGTTTCAGTTCTACATTTTCAGTTCTAGTTTCGGGGAAAAGGTCTTACATTACATGCTGCAGACATGAATCACCACCCATGACTGCACAAGAGTCGTGACAACTATGGTGATAGTAGAGAAATGTTTGGCCCAATTTTGGGCAGGGCCGCGGCAGTGATTTAGTCAAATCACAAGTTGAGCATGGTTGCAGCTTGCATTTGCCAGACATCAATACTGCGGACCTTGATGGGTGAAGTTCCATTGTTGAAGAAGAAAACATTGGCATTTGATTCATAGGCTATGGTTGGGTAGGCTCGCATGTTGACTGTCATACGCCCACCTTGTACAAAAGTCTCAATCACAGATTTATCCACCTGCAGAACATTTCACAATGCTTAGGTTTTTTCATTATAAAAATTCATATCTTCTACACTTGATAGTTAAATATGTAAACATTATTATCTTGATGATTCCTATAGTTTTGTAAACCATTGAAAGGTTTCCAAAGTCCAGGACTTACGAATATCCGAGCAGACAAGAAATCCTCAGACTCCAGAACGTTGACAAAACTTCCATAAATAGTAGTGTCAATGCCTTTGGCAAGGGAACCTCTGCACAATAGAATTTATCTGCATTAGCTAAAAAATCCTGGAAGGTGGTTTACAAACATTTTCAATAATTCTTTTCTGCAATATTGGGGAAGATTTTCATTTGCAGAAGGTCTGCGATTATCACACCTTGTTGGATCAGCACAAAATCGTGTTGTCCAGCCTGCATTCTTCACATGTGAAATGTAGAAGAACACGGCAGATAGCTCTGTAAGGTTCTTGTCAGCCAAAAGCAGCAGACCAAAAGGTCCAAAGGTGCCTCGTGCTTGTGCACCCCCTTGGCCGCACTCAAAATGTTCATCCAGATTTTTCTCCGACTCGCCCACAATGCTCACATTTGGGTATTCAAACACCACCTCGATGTCCAACTGCATATTTCAAATAAGAGAATGACAAACATCTTTTGGCAAAAAGAAATGTGAATATATGGTACAATTGCTCAATGGAAGTGAATTCTGTGGAGTTTTATAAACATATTCCACTATGCTCAGTCAGTGAAGTATTACCTGATCACCAATAGCTCCTTCCACTGGCACAACTGACCCAGGAGGCAAGTGCACTGCTTTCTTGGTCAATTTACTACCCCGCAACTGATTGATTTCATCAATTGGTAGTTGGATAACATTGATACCAGTGTCGTTGTCATACCAGACTGTTCTTGGGATTCCCTGTCAATATTGCCAGATAGCAAGATTAGTCTCTGGTACATCTTCTATTGTAAACATGTAAGGGCCACATAAACTTGTATCAGGCCAGTGAAAGTGCAACAAATAAAGGGAGATCACAAACAAGACCTAATTGTCTGGAGTACTAAAGCTTACCATGACAGTGTTCCACCCTTTCGCAACATCATAGACTTCAGGATCAGACTCATTAACAAAACCCCAGATGATACGCCGCTGCTTTACTGGATCTATGAAGCTCTTTGATGCATAGAACTTTCCATAGTTGTACCGCAGTCCAATACCAACATCAATGATAGGGTTGTCAGGGATGAAGATATCTTTCTCTGTGTCGTAGAAGCCCAAGGCATACCAGTCATGTCGCTCGTCGTCCAAGCTGACTTTTAACACATGATGGACACCAGGGCCATGGGTCCCAAGGGGAGGTGTTGGTTCACCGAGAGGTCCAACAGGATAGAAATCGACACACTCCCACATTCCAGTGCCAGCAACAGCATGAAGTAGATTTTCTTCACCTTGGTACTCCCAGTTATACAGATCCTTACTCTTATACATGAGTGCCACTCCAGCTCTTCCAATTTTGGATCCAACCGACAGTCGATAAACCCCATCAGCACCCATCCATGCAGTAGTTGGATCTCTGAAATCCCTAATGAGAATCGCAGGTGGTGGTCTCAGGATAGGATTACGTGTATACTTCACCCACTCCCTGAGCAAGGGATCAGAAGGATCTTTTGGCTCCGCAATGCTTGCCATCTGCTCATCTGCAGCTGAAGAACCTGCACCTCACCCACAGAAAATTTCAGAAAACTGACACAAAAAAACTATCACAAAAACTATGATCCACAGGATGGAGAATTCTACTTCCTGTTCTTGAATATCTGTAAAGACCATCAGTAGTCTCTCTACAATCAATCCTTTGTTGCTACAGGTAGACATGTTTTCTGAGAAAAGCAATGGAGTATGATGGCACACACCTGTGTAGTAAATGAGAGGGAGACCATCTGGACGTATTGTGACAGAGCCTGACCAAGTCCCTTTGATGTCATACCACTCTTTGGGAGCCAAAGCAGGATGGAGGAAAGTCCATTGAACCATATCCTTGGACACACCGTGTCCCCATGTGATATTGCCCCACACAGCCTTGCCAGGATTGTACTGGTAGAAGATATGGTAATAGCCTTTGTAGTACATAGGACCTGTAGCCAAATTGCCAAAAAAATAAAAAAATAACACTCGCCTATCAGCAGCAAGCAAATCACTCGTAACAAGAAAATGCGGAAGAAAAACAATGACCTCTTTTGTTGCCTAAAAGCAATCTTAGAACGGAAGGAAAGAAGAATCAAAGCTTAGAGAACGTACCACAAGGATCTGATGAGAAAGCACGACGGTCCACAGATCACGACACACAGACAAGGCAACAAAAGCGCACCATTAGACAAGCGACTTCATCGACTCTTCCGTGAGAACTCCTACTATCTTTTCAGTAGGATTTCTATCTTCTCGTTTACAACGACTTCCTTGCAAAGCTTCGGATCTTTTGATCCCATAGCTTCCACATCAATCTACAGGCTCAGCAATTATCACATGTATAGTTCTCTTTCTTAAACAACAATCGGATCCAATCTCTGACATGCTAATAGCGTTCAACAACATTCGCAGAACGATCATCGGAGATATTGCATAGCTTCTATTCTGGTCGAACAACTGCATATCTGCGACTGCAAGCACGCTTAGCAGTGAAGGATTTTTGCTTGAAGAATTCCAAACAAAGAACATAATCAGTAGTTTACGACGAGGAAACATAGACAACGTCTCATTACTGCCCTGACGAGCTCGTAGTCTGGAAGGTACAACGAGAAGACATTTACCGCTGATCCAGTTCTTTGCGGGTCTGCAATGGTACGCAGTCAATGTCTTGGGATAAGGAATTGGCACGCCGGGGTCTCCAGGGCCCAAGGGAGGGTCCTTGAGTGCAATGGCAGTGCCATTACTGCCGCTCCAAACTTTCTGCCATCCAAAACTCCTCATTCCGACGAACACGAGTGCAGCCAGCCAACCGAGGGCAAGCAATAGCAACGCTCTTCTGCCATTTTTCCCGATCACACCAACCGATCCCCAGTCGTCAAAACTCTTCTCTTCCGATCCCGATCCCAAACCGTCGTACGCCTCCACATCGCCGGGTCCAGCAGCCAATGCCACATAATGCTGCTGCTCATCAACACTCAGGATCACTCCCCCCGCATCGACAATAGCAACTCCTTCCTGCTCCTCCACAACATCATGCACAAGCACCGCACCCCCAGCCATAGCTTGCTCTTCAACAAGACCACTTTCGTATGCTCTTTTTCTCCCGCTCTTACTCTCCTCCAAAACTACACATCAAATGCAGATCTCCAGGAACGAGAACTTGAACTCAAATTTGAAAAAACTGAACCACAAGAAGAGAAAGAGATGCACAGGGAGAGAGAGGGAGAGAGTGGCAAAGGAACGAACTCGCTTGCTCACTCGCTTGCTCGCTGCTCGCTTAAGGAGCTGGAGAACTCTGCGAGAGAGAACGATGGAGAAGAAGAGCGCCGCGGCCACCTTTTGTGCAGAAAGCCAGCAGGACACGACAAGGGCCGCTACTAAGGACGTAGTAGAGTACCTAGAGAGGTGCTGAAAAGACCCTAGCGCAGAGGTAGGTACCAAGTAGTACCGTCCTACTACTTGTGATGACAGGACCTAGACGAGGTAGGTACCTGCTAGTATCCTCCTACTCCTGCCAGCCTTTTTTCTCCTGGCTATATACATATAGCCAAAAAACCATATGAAGAATGAAAAGTGCCAAAATCAAGTCTTTTTGAGATTATCGATGGCCATATCTTTAACCGAAATTAAAAAATAATCGTCAAAGTGTATACATGGTTCTTGAAGTATGTAGCCACAAAGCTATATGAGAAATGAAAACTGCTAAAATCAAATGTATTTTGAGATTCTCCATAGCCGTATATTTTACCAAAATGTAAGAATAATCGCCAGATTATTTCTATACATGGTTCTTCAAGTAGGTAGCCCCGAAAAAAGAAGGATGTTTAACAAATTTTACTTTCATATCTAGTTTGTAGCCAAATTTGCCTAAATCTTCATTTAGATTATTGCCATTTTGGCTACATCACAAAATTGACAAGAAAAGCACTAGCTACTACCACTACTACTACTCGCCAGCCTTTTTCTCGCTGGCTACTATTGTACAGTGTTTCCCTTTTGTCAATTCTGTGTAGCCAAAGTGGCTATAATCCACAGGAAGATAAAGCCAAATTTGGCTAAGAGCTAAACATGAAAGTAATATTTGTTAAAAATCATTTTTTTATTTTGACTACCTACTTGAAGAACTATGTATAGCAATCTGTTGATTTATTTAAAATTTTAGTTGAATTCTGGCTAAATATAGCCAAAAAAAAAGAAAAGGATGCTACTATATAGCCAGAAAGCTATATTAAAAATTGGGTCCTGTTGGGTGTATGTTGAGCTCTCTGATTGGTTGAGTGAAATTTTTATTGGCAAGGGGAGCTTCGACGATGGAAGTATCAATTTGAGGAAGGAGGGGAGCAGGTGAGGGGGGAGGCATGGAATGGAATGGCATTCAGGTTTTCTTTATTTATTCTTAAGGATTTTTTAGGCAGTGATTCTATTTGGGCGAATACCCAGTCGCAAATTCCCTGTTTATAGAAAATAAAATTCCAAAAAAAGAAATAAAAATTTTTTGCCCAAAAATCATGACAATTTGCCTACAACAAGAAGGGTGCTTAAGGGGAGGAGAAAAAGAAAAAAAAAGCCCATAGGTTTTTGTAGGTGATAAAAAAGGTGCTAGAAATATTATGTTAGATTTGAAAAATGGAAATGATAATTTGAAGGAAAAAACATAAAATGCTATGCAAAAATAATAACATAAAAGTCTACACATGGGCTAGTTGATCAAAATAAAGAATGCAATACAAGAATACTTTAGGGGGAAAAAGGAAACATTTTCTAGTAGAGACAAACTTTTGACATGATATATTATACCTAATGTACGAAAGGAATGGCATGCTAAATGACATAGAAATGGGATGTTATGGGGAATAATAAATTAAAAAAGAAAACATTTGGCTAGGTGACAAAAAAAACATGCAAAAATGAAGGTTGAGAGAGTATTACGGCTTTCGTATATTATTTTATTTTTGATATTATTCTATTTTTGCTTGAAATGGTATCTCCTATACTTCCCTTCTAACCTCTCTCTTTCTTTTGCTCCCCCATGTTGAGAACCTGCAACTTGAGTGGTATGGAGGCCTCCCATCGAGTCCGGTATTATTATATTGTGCACTTTGTTTTGGGGTAGGAAGGCCTCCCATCAAGTCCGGTTTTATTATATTGTGCACTTTCTTTTGGGGATTGGTTGGACGGAGGGGCTAAAATGAAGGAAGAGTTGAAGACCGGGATTATATATTTTTGGATTGTCTAAATATCTTGGGGGTGGGAAATAGAAATTGAGAAATTCTTGTGATCTTTAGTTGGCTTTCCGTTGGTGGGCCTAACTTTCAAACGGAACCTGAAGATCAAGTTGTAAAATGAATCTGTAGTCTCCAGACACAAGTGGGGTCTCACATTTGAATAATACTTTTTCTTGAACATAACAAGGGATGGATGGGTGAGAGTTAAAGATGGGAAAAGGTGGGGATGGGGAACGGGCCGGAAGGGAGTGGGAGGGGATGGGTGTAGTGGGGAAAACATGAGAGATTCTAGTATTCAAAAAATGCTAAATGTAAGATTCTAAAGTGACTCATTGAAATGAGCATTTTGTGTGTAGAAACTGAAGAGAACCTGAATGGACGGACGGGCACAAAAGGAACCAGGCATGGGCCCAATGGCTCCCATAAATAAGACAACCTAAGAATGGAATGGATGGCCGGGAACAAAAGAAATGTCAGGTCAGGTAGGACCCAAAGTTGCTCAAGGATCCCAAAGGGAGGGTGGAAGCTCAAGGCCACAAGGATGGAAAATGTAAGAGGAAATGGAATGAGGGAGGAATGACTTGACATGATGTTAGGGCGGCCGGATGGGAGGGAGGGTTTTGGAAAACCTCAGAGATTTAGGGGAGAGAAATGTTCAAATGGAGAAAGTCTAATAGAGTGGACCATACAAACGTAGAACAAATACCGTGGCATTCATGTAGGTGCAGCATGCAAGCGGAGGAGAAGAGCTCCTTGGTTTCAACACAAAACCAAGATTGGGTTCTTGCATTAGACACGGAGGAAAAGAGCTCCTCGGTTTCAACACAAAAAGATCAACTTTAGGTTGTTACATTTGACACGGAGGAGAAGAGCTCCTTCTTGGTTTCAACACAACAAAATCAAGATCAGGTTGTTGAACTGGACACGAAGAGTTCCTTGATTTCAACATACAATTCAGGTGACTTTAATGAAATTCCGAAAAATAGGGATGAAACAAAAAAATTTTAAGAGACTAAATTGGGGACTACTTTAGACTTATTTAAAAAATCCAATTGCACTTGTTGTAACTGAAAGTTCATTGCTTTTATATGGTCCTGGCCTTGGGAAAATGAGTCCTTACGTCAAGAAGATGTAGTGTTGGAAGGTGTGAAAATTTTATTACAAAAGGGACCCAAGTTTTTGCATGACCCTCTACCTGGCCATTGTCCATGACTTGCATGTATCCTATAAGTATCCTCCTCTATGGTGGATTCAAAATAACATTTGTTGAATAGTTAATCAAGGCCCTTTGTAAGAATTTTTGCTTGGCCATTGTATATGATTTAGGTCCTAAACATGACATGTGTGCCTGGAGGTCCCTTCCATGCATGCTCACAACCATGTATGGGTGAAATTGGCAATGGAAACAAGGAATAAGGCTGCATTGGGCATGTCCGGGGACGTGTGTAACTAACTTACTTGGGCCTTGAGAGCATGAGAGACATGTAATGCTGTTGGTGCATGTCTGAATCACAGTAGTACCCGAGCAAGTTTGGCAGTAAATAATTATGAGAAAAAATAATTCAGGACTTTTGAGAAATTATTTAGGTGTACTTAACAATAAAAGGGTACACCTTTATAATTTCTTAATAGTTATGTCAAGATCTTAAGAAAAAATATATATTAAATATTCAGCTTCAAAGTGCAGTTTGTGCAAGGCTAGGCTACTACAATGTTTATTCTGAGTCGAACTTTGTTCTTTAACACAAAGAAAATGGGTTGATTTAAATTAATTTTCTCAATGTCACAAAGAATGTGTGATATACCTAGTACTATTGTGTACCATTACAGCCTCATATGGACACGGACGAAATTTATTTAGCTCCTTTTGGAACTCAGAAATAAAGAAATGTGAAAAACCCAAGCATTTAATCACTTTAAAATCATTTTGCCTCCACGACTTAAACACAACATTAATTGTAGACAAAGAGTTGTGTCATTAGGGGGGGGCTCCCTCTCCTTTCTTTCCCAAAACCCTATGAAAAAGGATAAGGTAAGGATGGCCAAGGAGCACGGCAATTTCCTGAAATAAGTACCCACCCAAAAGTCCTTCAATTTGGAGCCCATGGACATATATATAGGATTGTCGATATTCAACAATTTCTTTCTTTTCCTAAATTAAAATTTCTCCATTCTCTAAAATGGGTGATTGATAACCCATGAACTTGAAATTCTTTTCCCTTTCTTTTTGAAAAGACCTAGTTGATTGAGAGGAATGATATACTTTTTACAATCAATTTGATGAGTGCCCAAAACCAAGTTTGCCTGAATGGAAGGACACACACACAAATGAGAGTGAGTGGTTGGTGCGGAAGCCAAAAAGGGCATCATGATGATCCTATGGTTGTCTAAAGCACGGCATTGTTCCAAACAAGGCCCATGGTTTTTACATTAGCTTGTTTTCTTTTTCCCAAAGGCACAAATAGAAAAGAAATTGTAACCAGGCGGCTCTCCCATTAGCCACGCCAATGGGGAAAAAAAGAATATGTAAACAAATGCCCAAGACAAATTGCCTGGATAGAGGGACACACACACGAAAAAAAATCGGGCGGTGGGTGTGGATGTAAAAGGTCATGTGACGATGCTACAGTTGTAGATGTACGCCATAGTTCCATGCAAGCACTATCGCTTTCATTTTTTCCCCTTTTATTTGGGAGCACAAGTAAAACACACACTTGCCCAATGGGTTTCACATTTGCCCATCACTTCCAAAATCTTCCATATGACACCAAAGAAATGAACATATCAATAACAAGTCAAGTGGCCCAAAATTATTTTGTGCATGAAATAAAGCCACCACCCCATGCACAAAACTAACTCCCCTACAATGAAGC
>Ga0209611_10004019_pt1 | contig 25266 bp, 19 predicted proteins | sample S1TSphgellanicum_3_FD_187693 | JGI IMG/M metagenome (GOLD analysis project Ga0209611, IMG submission 187693) | Host-associated microbial communities from peat moss isolated from Minnesota, USA - S1T2_Fc - Sphagnum magellanicum MG (SPAdes) (version 2) | ecosystem: Host-associated > Plants > Peat...
AAAACCCCTTGTAGGAAATTAGTTGAAGCCTTACATTTCCTACTTTGAAGTGGTATGCCTTTGAAGATTAGTTCATGTTTGCCATTAGTTTGATTTTTTTCTTGGTTGTGTTTAATTAAAAGTTGGGAATATAATTTTGTTGTGTAATCTTGAGATCAAAGGAGAGATTGTTGGGAAAGGTTGCATATTAGGTATTAGGGGAGATGGATGTGTCCACCATGGGAAGCTTGTTGGAGAATCATGGTTTCGAGTGCAACTTGGAAATTTTTTGCCAAGCAAGGGGGGCATTCCATTGCAAGTGCCTAATCTAAATGTGACCCATCGTAATCAGAGCTAAAAGATGTAGAGGTAGTAACATGGTTGTGGAATGTTATTTCCTATAAAGGTGTGATTGAATTCAACATGCATGTTTAAGTGTATGGCAATGTTGTATGGAAAAGTAGTAGTTGTAGCATGACTGCCCAATATGTGCCTAGAGCAATAGGAAGCATTTTGGATTATGTTGACAATGCCTTGATGTGTGTAGACACAAGTTGCGAATATATTTATTTTGTGATGTAAACAATTTGCAAATGTTTTATTTTTGGTGATGGAGGATTGATCATCTTTTACAAATGATTAAGGACAACAATTTGATACATCAAATTGACATTTGAATGCAAATGATAAAATTTGCCAAATGTATGGCATTGTTGGGTTGGGTTATATGTTAAACACTACTATAATTCCTAGTTTTTTTACTATAAATTTTGGTAAAAAAAAACCCATTTTGGACAGGCGTAAAAAAAACCTCTCAATCATTTTAGACAAGTCGTTTTGAACTCGTCCATTGTGACTAGGCCATGTACTTTGTGACCAAGCCTAGGTTGGCATTTTTTACTATTATTTTTTACTATACATTTTGACTGGTCAATACAATAGTCAAATGATTTTTTGACTAGTCAAACACCATTTTTATTCAGCAAATGCCATGTGGCATTTAAATAGTGGCCACCCAAGTTAAGCCACGTGACATTTAAATAATGGTCACCTAGGCTATGACACATGGCATTTAAACATGGGCCATCTAATCAAGCTATGTCACGTGGCATTTAAACATTGGCCACTAGGTTATGTCATGTGGATAGAACCTAAACAATTTAGATTAAGCCTAAAATTAGATACCTACTCCTAAGGTCCCTATGTTTAGGAACCTACAACCTAAGCTCCTAGGTCTAGGAGCCTATAACTAATGATTAGGTAAAGAAGTTTAAAATAGGTTAGGGCAACTTAAGCTATGACCTTCACTAAGCTTAAATGTACACCACCTAGATTAAGCCTACACCTAGATGGCTTAGGTAGGAAAATCCTATTTCATTTTGAATTTGGCCTTTAAGGTTGAACCTTTTCAATTGGTTCATCCCAAGTGGCCTTCCTTTTTAAAATATTTCTTATGTATTGGATGCTTATGGTGCATCTATTTATATTGTTCATTATTTGGAGAGGACAACAAACAATATGGGACAAACTTTAGGGAAGGAAAAACATTTTCATGTCCACATAACACTAAAGCCTTTTAGTTCACACAACATTATTCTTAAATAACTATGTAAGATACATAAAATAAATAAATAAATCAATAAATAGCCAGGTAAATATGTATGTTAATTAAGTTAAAATAAAAACTAATAAAATTCAATGTATAATTATTTAGTTCTAATTAATAATTACAACCATATTATAAATTTTTGAATTATATAATTTATATTAAGATAGTTATATGTGCTATATTGTTGATTGATAATTATAACCAAATTATAACTAATCCTTACAAATTTGACTTAATTCATTATATATTATCAAAAATGTATTTGTAATAATAAATATTTAACTACTTAATTACACATTCATTAATGTATTTTAAGTAAATAACTAGTTAACCAACTAATAATTTATCATAGGTATATAAATGGCCTACCCAAGCCTATATAAAATTAGGTTACATGTAGGCTAAAATATAGGTAAATAGGTGGAATATTAATAGGGCATGTATAAATAAATACACCTACATATAAGCTACTTGCATATAGGCTATTTAATCACATACTTACATTACATAAGTTAAATAGGTGGTTAATTTGACCCATGAAAAATTAATTATGCCAAAATGGTAAATACAAAATCTTTAATTCTATATTCTAGTCTAAATTCTAGATTGAAATGCAATAAAACTAATATTAACAAAGTTTATTCATTTAGATCTACTTAGAATCAGTTTTAGAATTAAAATCCAGTAATGAAAGTATGATTAAAAACATCAAAATAACAAATTTTGGCTATGAAAACAAAATTTTCCAAAAATCAAAATATATTTCTCTCATATTCCCTTAAAGTTCTAGTATCTACAAGGATAGAATGGTCATCATCTCTTCTACTTCTTCTCCCAATATATTTTTCAATAAAAACAATCCTTTGTTTTATTCAAATTCAAATGGTGGTAAAAACTATGTAATCTAGCTAATTATTCTTAAAACAATGACTAAGTAAATAGAAATATATTAACTACTAATTACAAGAAGTAACTACTCCCTTAACATTACCCCACTCGTATTCTTAATTATGTCCTAGAATTCTAGATCAAAAATGTGTTTAAAAAGCTAAATGTTTTATGGTTTTTCTAATCTTGTGATTCAAAAATCTAATCTATCTACACAATAATCTACTTTATTTGTCCTACAACCTATTTTGCATGTACTTCAAATTAAAGCATTGTTTGATTCTCTATTGTATACAAAGTTTATTGTTACTCTTCTAATGCTTCTATTGACAATTGTACAGTTGTTTGTTGATAAATTGTTCTTTACTCTTGTGACTGCAACTCTATTGTCACTTATAGCTACTAGTTAAACTATAGATTTGATGTGATTTGATTTTGACCTTGATGTTGCAACTCTGATACAACTTGTAATTATTGATTTGACTATAGATCTGATGTAATCTGAGTCTTATCATGTTGTTGCAACTCAGAAAAAAGCTTAATCTAACCTTGCTAATCCTCCTGAATAATATGTTCATTAGGTTGTCTCTACTCCCTTATTTCTGTGGCTACAGATGCATACTCCTGAAAATTGACTTTTTATTGAACAAATTTTTCTTATTCTAGAGTCTATTCAATAGCTTCCTCTCAAGGCTATCCTTTCCTCCTCTAAGGTTTCCTGGTTCCTTTGCTATTCTTGTACTTGATGGTCTTGCCCCATATGTATCTCCTTAATTTTTTTCCTCATCTAAAGTCTCTAATTTTGGAGATAAAATTAGAAGCTCATATTCAAATAATGGCATAACTTTTTCCATATGAGAAATTGTGTGTTTGTACAACCTTTCATTCCTTTCATACTACATCCCACCATAAGTTTGCATCTTTTTCTTCCATTGATAGTGCCTTGAGCTTTACTTGAAATAAAGTATTCTACTTCTGTAATTCATTATTTCCTCCAAAAATAATATCATAATTGAAAGGCTTTTTCTTTTGAGTTTCCTCTAGAAGTTTGTTTAACTTTTCATTAAAGGCCATATGCTTCTGCAAATTTTTATCCATCTATGCACGCCTCTGGTTAGCTTGCCTTTGTATCTCATTCTTAGTTTGATATGCATTGGCATTGTCCACTTTGAGCTCCTCTACCTCCTTATGCTACTTCAAAAGAATTTCCTCCATGTTCTTATAATCTCTTTGAAGTTTGCTATGCTCTATACTTAGAGTATCCTTTTTTGATTTAAAACCCCAGTAATTGGCATCTATCTCCTTTAAAGTTGCATGCAAGGAATCCTTTTTTATTTTGATGTTCTCGAAATCCTTGATCTACTTTTCCATGTTATTAATTTTTTGTTTAGCTATGTGGAATTCTGCCAATACCTAACTATTCTCACTATTCCTATCCTTCAACTCTATTTTGAGCTTTTGCTCCTTCTCCAAAGCTCCTTGCAAATTTTGAACTGATCTATCCTTCTCCTTTATAATCTTCTTATTCTTGATCTCCAAATCAATATATATATATATATATGTCATATGTACATTATATTCTACAATTTGTTGAAACATAGTAACAACTATGTTGTGTTCATCCAATTTTGCTTCTATCCCTTGCACAAACCCTAGTGTATGAAACCTAGGAGTCTGACCCTTAGAACTTGTACCTAATGAACCTAGACTCTTGTGTGCAGTCCAAACTTCTCCAAATGCATTCGTGCCTATTTAAAAACTTGGTCTTGAAGGTAGCATACCTTCATTATTCTATGGTGATGGAACAAACTATTACTTTTGGTGGATTTTGGTCAAAATCATGTATTGATTTTCTTGTATTGATCTTCTACTAACTGTTGAGCTTGAGACTTTGGCTCCTTCTTGAGCCATCTCTAAGGCTCATGCCCTTTTAACCTCTATTCTTGCTTGGTCATTTGAACACCATAAGCACTAGTTTTGTCCAGATGATTTGAATCATTACGTCGGTGGAACATTACAAAAATTTGTAATTGTTAAGTATGTAGTTCCAATTATATGGCCCATCTAAGAAGATACTAACTTAACTCAAAATGAATTAACAACTTTAAAAGAAGTGAGATTTTCCTTTGACCACCTTTGTAGAAATAACGTTTGAAGTTTATTTAGCTCCCAATCTTTTTGTTCAAATAATTCCCATGTGCTTACTATATGGAGTTTCCCTAGTCTTGTGAAGCCTTTTGACACACCCCCAAACTCCTTGATAGACTCCAAGGTGAGTCTAAAGTGAAAATAACGAAAGAGTAAGGAGTTGGGGCATGTTCCCTGACTCGTAGCACTTTGGGGGTATAGGGCACGCTAGAGTTCCGGGATGGGACTAGGAAGAATGACAAGCAACTAATCACTCACACGGACCTGCACAAAACCAAACAACAAGTTGGGTAGTGCATAGTTGGAGCACTTTTGGTGCTAGGAGCCACAGGCAAACTCGGACTCATAAGACTCACCATGGCTTGGACTTGGGGGAAGCCACCACCTTCCCCCTTATAGTATACTTTGTGCCTCTCCATGAGGCCCACATCCAAATGGCATTTTGTCCCGAGACTCCCAAATGGGAATCCCGAAATTTTTAAAGTTGGAGCTCCTTCGACTTTGGGCCCCCATAACTTTGTTTTCAGACCTCTGATTGAGATGAGGTCTTGAGCAAAGTTGTAGCCCTTGTTGAGAGCTTTCCAATGGTATGTTGCATGCCACATGCACACAAGGAAATTAGGTCAACTGCCAATTTGACTCCGACTTTTTTTTGGGCCATAACTTGTGTTTCAGATGTCCAAATGGGTCGTACAAGCCCATTTTAGACATTTACGTTTCAATAGCTTTTCAATGATATAAAGAACTCTTCAATCCAATGGGTTTTGACCCTTGCAATTTCTCCTTGAAGATTCGGGACTTCATCGGGATTCTAACTCCTCGAACTCACTTGGGAGTGTGAGAGTTCATTCTCTCACACTCTCTTGCACTCCCGAGAATATAAGATGTGCCTCCTGGGCCTCCCTCTTGTCCCGCACTCTTGCAAGCCCTTGCCTTAGTCGCGAACCTAAGGTTAGGGTTGCGTCACCTTTTAATGCAAGTTATTAGCCTATAACTCGTGGTGGCAAGAAGGTGAGACAACCTTCAGTTCTCAAATTGACACAACACATTAACAATTGAGAGTTTGGCATCTTGTTTTTTTAGTGCATTGTTTTCCCTACTGTTGACGTCCCCCGCCTGGGTATGAATGAGTTTACAATAGTCTTTCAAATGACATGCAATACGATGTGACTATTAGAAATTTCCCTAGATGTTCATGTGTTTACTTTGTGGCAATGTTGGTAGGTCCTTTAGGTGGCCCTGGCAAATATGTGCAATGTAAACATGTGTATCATATCTTGTAGTCAATTATGTTCTACAAGCTCATGAAAGACTTCATTCATTACTACATGTGGAGTTGGGATGAAGTTTGATGTTTGTTACAATGCTTTAAAGTCTTAGGACTCCAATGGGGTCCAATTTTTTTAAGGTGTACTAAAATCTTGTCACAGTGTCACCCTTTTCAATCTTTTTTACTTAGTCCTTTTTAACCATGTAAAGTGACGCACTCCCAACTCCTTAAAGGACTCAAATGTGAGCCCAAGTAAACAGCGGAAGAGGGAGGAGTCGGAGCACGCTCCCTAGCTCACAACACTTTGAAGGGTAGGGGGGCATGTTGGAGCTCCGGGATGGGACTAGGAAGAGTTGACAAGCTGCACTCACTCACACGGGCCTGCACACAACCCACACAAAGTGGTTAGTGCATAGTTGGAGCACCCTTGGTGCTAGGACGAACCATGGGCAACACGGAGACACAAGACTCACCACGGCCCGGACTTGGGGGAAGTCACCACCTTCCCCCTTATAGTATACTTTGCAGCTCTCCATGGAGGCTACATCCAAATGGCTTTTCTCTCCCGGGACTCTTGAGTGGGAGTCCCGAAATCCCGCCAGCTGGGATTCCTACAACTTTGGAGCCTCATAACTTTGCAAGCAGACCTCCGATTGAGTTGCAGTTTAAAGCAAAGTTATAGCTCTCGTCGAGAGCTTTCCAAGGATATGTGGCACGCCCCCTTCAGCTAAGTAAATCGGGTCGATTCCCGACTTTTTGTGGTCGGGAGTCAAACTGGCAATTTAACTCCCAGCCCTTCTTTTGGCCATAACTTACGTTTCAGATGTCCAAATGAGCAATGCGAGGCCATCTTAGACATCTACGTTTTAAGAGATTTTCAATGATATAAAGAATGTCATAAGCCATTGAGGTTTGACCCCTGCAATCGCTCTCTAAAGTTTCGGGAATCCATGTCCCAAAGTGGGAGTTGCCTTGGGAGTGTGAGTGTTCACTCCCTCACACTTTCTTACACTCCCGGGAGTATGTGATGTGATTCCCCGGCTTCCTCTTGGCCCACACCTTTGCAATGCCTTTGCTTTGACTCTCGAGCTTCCTTCCTCTTGGTCCGCAACCTTGCAACCCTTTGCCTTGGTCGTAAGCCCAAAGCTAGGGTTGCGACATAAAGAAATATTTATGCATAATTATGATGGAATCTATAATTGTAATGGTCTAAAATATAATCCTTTTGAAAATTTGACAACCTTTGATTCATTATTTTTTATGGGGATCAAAATATAGGGGCAAACTGGACTACAATAAGGACTAGGCCCTTTTCGTCCAATGTGGTACACCTTAAAGGATTTTCACCTAATGATAGTACATCACAATTATATATGTATCAAATCAATTGTGATTTTCTCATTCATGAAGCTTGTAATCAAACTTTTAACAATCATAACATGCTTCTTTATATATTGTTTCTTTGTGTATAGTATCATAATACTTTGACCATTTCACAAATATTTCTCAACCATGTAGTTTCCAACCATTTTAGCAATTCTTAAAATCGAATAATTTTTTTGACCCCTATGCATTTTGAATATTAGTTACACCATGGATTTTGAAATGCATATTTTATTTTATTTTTGTCTTCAAATCTTCACATGAGGCTGCACTCGAGAGCTTTGGTTGCCAAGCCCATGTTCAGAATTAATAAACTTTTGTTGATTCCAAAAAATACTTTGGTGACAAGCATAATATTTGATGACATGTCATCAAATATGTTGCCACATCACTTGAAATTATCCATGTGGAAAATGAATATATCAAAAATATTCCATGACATGGCATGGAATATTTCAAATATTTTGTCTTGCTCAAGTGAACCAACTCACCTGCTAATATTGTTGCTCTTTGCCTCATTGGCATGAAATCTTACATGTATTCTATCACAAATCCCATCAATTCTTCCATGGCATAACATTTGGCCATGCACCCCTTGGGTTACCGCATGCATTGCACATACCTTTTTAAAAACTTGTTCATCCATTATATGCAATACATCCACCTAGTGTGGACTGAATCACACACATCAATCTTTTTAACGAAATGTACCACGAGGTGTGTCATCACATCAAAGAAAAAAAGGGGCATCTCCATCTCTAACATGCATAATGTGGTTGCAACATCTTCCTTGAACATTGGCATCTCATTGGGGTTTATGATTTTCCCGCATATTTGTTAGAACACCCTATTTAGCCACATGATTATTTTTCGAGTGTTCTCTTGCACGAGTCCCCTTAAGCATAAAGGGAATAAATGTTGCATGACCACATGCCAATCATGTACTTTCACGCTAGCCCACCTCTTGGTTGACACATGTTTGGCCAAAAATGCAAAGTAGTCAAATGGTATTTTTAGGGATGCAAAATGATTTTGGAAGATGGATAGTTCCTTTTTAGATAGCATATAATATGCATGTGGCATCATTACTACAAAATGTGGGTGTAGTTCATTAGTCCCCGTTCATTAGGCCAGTGAATTCACTACTTCCCCATTAGGTCTCAATCATTATGACTAGTGAGTTCATTCAACATCCAATGAAATCATTTGGCGTACAAGGACATCTTTTGTTGTAGTGCATCATTAATCACACTAGATTTTGTGGGTTTCGAGTAAGCCATTAGTGTGGGCGTATGTTTTATCCCTCCAAGTTTTGCATGACCTCCTTATTATCTTTCTCACTACATACGGACTGAATTATGTTTTCACGTACATTTTTTTCGACATGCATGACGTCTGTGCAATGCTTAATCAAAAGATCATGCCACAATTCAATAGGTCAAATTGAATCACATAGTTACGCATTGATGCGTTCTCAAGTCCAAAGTTAAACCTAAGACGGGTCTAAGTTACTCACATAGCGGAATTGTGAGGAACTTGGGGCACACTCCCAGCTCTCAGCACTAGAAAGGGCAAAGGGGCGTGTTGAAGTTCTAGGATGGGACTAGGAAGAAGTGACAAGTTATTCACTTACTCGAACCTGCATCAAACCAACCAATAAGTCGGTTAGTTCACTTTCTGCAACACCCTTGGTGCTAGGACAAGCCACGGGCAACTCTGGACTCACTTGATTCACCATGGCCCGGACTCGGGGGAATCCACCACCTTCCCCCATATAGTATATTCTGTGCCTCTCCGTGACACCCACATCCAAATGGCTTTTTGTCCCGGGACTCCCAAGGAGGAGTCTTGAAACTATCCTGGTTTAGACTCCCGAGACTTTGCAAGGTCATAACTCTTTGCTCAGACCTCTGATTGAGATGAGGTTTAAAGCAAACTTGTAGCTCTCCTTGAGAGCTTTCCAACAATTTATTGCACTCCACTTGCACGCACCGAGGTCAAGTCGATTCCTGACTTTTAATGGTTGGGAGTCAAACTGCCAATTTGACTTTCAGCCTTTCTTTTTGCCATAACTTGTGTTTCAAATGTCCAAATGGCCAATACAAGGCCATTTTTGACATCTACACTTTGCTAGCTTTCTAATGATATAAAGGCACCCCATTGCAAGGTGTTTTGACCCCTAAAATCGAACTCTAAAATCTTAGGAGTCTTGGAGGACTCTCAAGTCCCAATTTTGGGAGTGTGAGTTTCATCGTCACACTTCTTTCAAAGTAGGGTTGCGACACGCACAACCAAGTTGCCAACTACACACAACTATTTTGGAACTACCATGAGAGTTCCAAGACCATTTTGCAACTAATACAAGACCAATTTAGTTGCACAAGTTGTAAGGAGTTTTGTGCAACGTGTCATCTATAACCCAATTAAGATTAATATCTAATTATGTTGTAACTTATACACAACTCAAAGATGATTTGCTAGGACAATCAACATAATTTATTCTCACCTTGAAATAAGGCAAGTCATATAAAATAGACCACTATTTCACCCCATACACCTTGGAGGGCCATTGGCAAACCTTGGTCAATTCCCTTTTCCAATCCACCATTGGTACTCCATGCCTCTTGCAACCACCTTGATGCCCGTCATGACGACATGTTTACCTCTTTCTTTAGGTTGCCCATCAAAAGCATTGTTGAATTGATGTAGTCGATAAGGATACCTATGCCAAAGCCACCTATCATGCCCCATATACACAAACTTCTTCAAGCTAATTGAATGTCGAGATGTGGTTTAAAGCCCACATTTTGGACAAGCAACATAGCCTTGGTGTACGCACCCAAATAAAAGTTCAGACCTTGAGAAATCATTTATGGTCCACATGACCATGGCACAAAGTGTCGCAACCCCATTTTGAGGGAAGTGTGAGGTCGATTTTCACACTCCCGAAAAATGGGACTTGGGAGTCCTCCGGGACTCCCGAAAACTTAGAGCATGATTGCAGGGATCAAAACACTTTGCATTGAGGTGTTCTTCATAATGTTGGGAAGGTCTTGAAGTGTCGATGTCCAAAATGGCCTTGCATGAGCCATTTGGACATCTGCAGCACAAGTTATGGTTGAAAGAAGGGGTTAGGAGTCAAACTGGCAGTTTGACTCCTAACCACTAAAAGTCAGGAATCGACCTGATCCCAGTGCGTGTAGGTGAAGTGCAACACTCTATTGGAAAGCTCTTGAGGAGAGTTACAACTTTGGTTCAGATCTCGTCCCGATCCGAACTTGGGGCGAGAAGTTATGAACACCCAAAGTTCCGAGAGTCCAAACCGGGACAATTTCGGGACTCCACCTTGGGAGTCCCGGGAAAAAGAGCCATTTGGATGCAAGTGCGGCAGAAAGCCGCAGAGAATACTATATGGGGGAAGGTGATGGCTTCCCCCGAGTCTGGGCCGTGGTGAGTCAAGTGAGTCCAAGGTGGCCAGTGGCTTGTCCCCAACACTGAAAGTGTGCAGAATGAGTTCAAACCAACTTGTTGGTTAGATTTGGATGCAGGACCGAATAACTAAGTAAGCTTGTCCCTCTTCCTAGTCTAATCTCGGAGCTTTCAGCACGCCCCTCTCACCCCCTTTAGTGCTGGAAGTTGGGACCATGCCCCGAGTCCCCCATACTTCCGCAACTTGAGTGACTTAGCCCCAACTTGGGGCTAACTAGGGACTCGGGAGCGCGTCACTAAGAATGAAAAAGTGATGGCCTTCCAGCTTGGCAAAATCAAGCACTTGGATGTTAGGCCTCCAAAACATCTTCAACTCCTCCACAAGTGGTTGCAAAAATACATTTATATTGTTCATGTTGACAATTTCCTTCCTCGGTATGATTAATGCAACCAACATCAAAAATCTCTTTGTAATCAACCATGGTGGTAAGTTATAAATTAGGATGTACATGGGCCAAGTGGACCATTAGCATAACTTCTCCAAGAATGGGTTAAATCCATCCATGGAAATTACCACCTCAAATTTCATGGTTCAATTACAAAATCTGGCCATGTTGAATCTATGTGTTCCCATGTTTTGTTATCCGCAACATGGCACATTAACCCATATGTGCTCTTGTTCTCTACATGTCATTGTAGTAGTTGTGACATGGTAGGAGGTCGGTACATGTGTTTCAACCTTGGGATTAGGTGGAAATGGCATAAAACCTTCATGGGTATCGATGTTCTTCCAACTTGTTTATACCTCTCCTTCCCACACTTTGGGCAATGAATGTAATTTTCATATTGCCCCCTATACAATACACATTTAGAAATGCATGCATGGATTTGCTTATATTTCAAGCCAATGTGTTGTGTCGATGTCTTGGCACCATACATGCTACTAAACAAACAATTATCCACATGCAACAAAAATTTGTGCAATATGGAAAATAACTCATCCACAAATTTATTACAACACCCATGAATCATGCACATATTCATTAACATCAGTGTGGTTGCAAGTTTGCTACATTATGCACCAACATAGAGCGGTGTACAAGCATTTTCTAAGGTGTTTACATTGTCCATTGCAACATCGTCACTTATGCCTAGGTTTGGGTCTTGGTATGTAGTATCATCCTCATCATCATCTATGTACAAGTCTTGATCTTATAATGCAGGACCCTCTTCTTGGCCTAGGTCAGAGTCTTGTAATGCAAGACCGTCCTCTTGGGGGGTGACTTTTGCTACACCTATTGTTACAAATTCAAGCATCTTGCACACATGTTGGATCTCCTTGGCTATGTTTGTGGGCGGCCTTGGGGTGTGTACAGGCTTGCTTGGCCCTACTTCTAACGAAAGGTCCTCCCTTGTAAAAATATTTGCCAAAAGCCATTCCACTTCTATGTCTTTGTCCAATTGTCCTTCTAGCCCTTGGGGAGTCGAATGTGTTTCACATGTTGCCATGGTAGGGCAAGTTGTAGTTGTTTCCCATTCCTCGTCAGAAGAGTCTTGCTCCCCAGGTCCTTTCTAGACATGGTAGAGGGGGGTGTCTTCCATGTTTTATCAAGTGTTTTTAAACTATTTTTATGGACACTTATTGCCTACATCCCCTGCACTTTGAACAAGTGCAAACCAGAATGTTCATGCCATTTTGATGAACTAGTTAATACTCACTACACCATAGTTTTTCATCTCGCCATTGGATTCAAGTTTGGTGGGACAATGACATTGCATTTTGTGGGATGTCCACCTGCCCTATTGCATCCATGGCATGTGTTTAGTGTGAAGGTCCTTGCACACTATTATGCTTTGTCGTGAACACCTTCGCACTATTAAGCTTAACCTTGAACCATATTTCACAGCTATTGCTTGAGTCGTCTAGTCACTTGGGTGTTAGTAGGTCAGGTGGTTAATCGATTTAAATGTAATGAATGTCGTGGTTAAATTTACAATGGTGCTTGGATTCAACTTATGAAGGTTTATGTTTGGGCTTTGTGGAGCTTAAGGTGATTGTGCATTTCGGCCAAAAGACAACCTTAGGGTATCTTGTTGCATTTTCTAAAGTCCATAGGTGGGAAGGTATGTGTTCCTTCTTTTGACTAGGTTACAATTTTTTCCAATATAGTTGTTAATTATTTAGTTTATGTTTATGCAAGTGGCCACACTACATGTACTTCTAGGAGCTCAAAGCTACAAGGCACGATGGGTGACATCAGTAGTGCAATTAGAAGGGGATTGATTACAATGTACATATCCCTTTTAAGAAGAAGCCATCGCCTAGTTGTTTTGAAGTTTCCCATGAGGCTCTTGAACATTGCACAACCATAACTTGATGTCAACTTTCACAACCTTAATGCTCTACAATGTCAGTACTATTGCCACGTAAGTTGTTTCTCCTTTCAACCTTCCTTTACTAGTTTCACCGCTTCATGTTGAAAGAGGTGTCAGGTTTTCACAACTGATAATGGAAAAGATTACATAATGTGCATGTTACTATTCCTTTTGAAGTAAAATGTCCCATTGCAGATGTGTCTAGTGCATGTAGGAGGGACTAAAACACATGCACCATGTAATATTGTGCAACATATAATTATTAAGATAGGTGTATGTCTTGTTTGTTTGGATTTGATCGTGACTTGATTTGGACAAGCCATGGGGTCCACACTTTACTTTTGGCCCTACTAGGATTAGGGTTTAAAGTTTGTTTGGTGATGTTACAAAAGAATAAACATGCAAAGTGACAAGATGCCAATAGTTCTGTAGGTAAAATACTTGCAAATACGATGGAAAATTGGTGAGAAATTGAAGATATCACACTCACAAGTTTGCATTTCTAAATGAAAGGTTTATGTATTCACAACCACGTCCTTCACATGCACTTAATTTTTAAAATTTGTTTATACAATGATATTGAATTGCATTATGTGAGAGCAGGTCAATATTGCGAATGATTTAGAATTAATATGCACAAGATTAAAGTTGATGTTCACAAAAGGTTGTTTGATTGGAACAAAATATCAACATGTTGACCCATAGGTACTAGGTGAGGACATTAGATTTTGATGATGGGTTATGGTTTGCCCATTGTTACTTGTGGTGGCATTCAAGGTCTTTGAAACAAAAGAGTTATTTCCAGTGGATTATGTACATTGTTGCAATTAATGATATGAGTTACCAATTACAACGATTATATTTATGTGTTCAAACATAGGTCTGTTAAATTAGCAAAATGTTATTATTCATGTAGAAACAATGTGGAGGTAGATTAAATTAACATTTAAGGATGTAGACACTTCAAGCATAGAGCTTGAGTGCATTTGGGCCTTACATCACCATAGCTAGCAACACCCTGTCCCACAAAAAACCTATAGAATGTTATAAAACAACAAAATGAGAATAGGGCATATGTTACAACTTTGTCATGAAAACCTTTTTGTAGAATAGGATAATTTGAATACATTCATCCACAATCATGATATTGTAGATGCAAAAGCCATTACAAACATCAAGATTATATAGAGAAGAAGTAGCTAAAAGTAGCATAATGTTGCTTTTTATGGTAAGGCTGGTTTCTCATTGTCATTTAAATAGATTTGTTGTACATATATGTCAGAATAGGAAAAACTTTACCCCTTTGGTCATTTTTGTGGGATTTGGGTTCTTTATGATAAATTTGGTTTGTATCCCTTTAACATCAGTGCCATCTTTTTCTAGCATCTCTAGCAACTAGTGTTTCAAGGTGCATGTGAGGTGACTTTTTGTCCATTTACTCCCAGTTCTATGAAGTGACTATACTTGAAAGTACATATGCTATTGCTGAAAGAAAAAAATGCAAAATGTATTTCTAGATGTTAAATTGCATTTGTAGTTGAAACCAAATAACTTGCCTCCTATGCATCATTTATGATTTAGAATTGATAGATATATTATCCAAGTCTAAATATTCCAAAGCCTAGAATTTTATGTTAAATTGTCATTCATTCAAACCAACTTTTAAGGATTCAACACCATGTTTAACTTGGTAGCAAACCACCATTCATTTAAAATATTATTCCTATCACATATGTTGTCCAAATCTAGCTTGCCTTAACACATTACAAAGCTAGCTACAAGGCACATTTGTTTACCAAATTTTAGGTTTTACATCCAAACCTGTAAGAAGTTGTGTTACTAAACCCGAGAGGATTTTATAAAGGTAGAAAGTTCAACTTGGTTGCAAAGCACTAGTCACTTAAAATATTACTCCTATCACATATGTTGTCCAAATTTAACTTGCTTTAGCTCATTAAAAAGTTAGCTACAAGGCGCATGTGCTTACCAAATTGTAGCTTTGCACCCAAACCAATATGAAGTTGTGCTACCAAACCTAAGAAGGTTTGTGAAATTCCTTTAAAATTTCAAGCTTCCAACATTATCCCTACTCACTTCCATTCTTTCAAAAGTACTACAAACATCAATCCACTTTCCCTCTTTCCACCATCTACTAAAATGATCATTTTTTTCCTTCCAAGAAAGGTTATAGGAACAAACATTTTCAAGATTCAAATAAAAAATTATGTTCAGAAAAAAAAAAACCCTCAATGATCCGAATTCACCCTTTTAAAGAGAACGAGAAGGAAGGAAGTGAAGGAAGATCCCGATTTGGTGGCCAATGGAAGGTTCCAATGCTTGGTGGCCAATGGAAGGTTCCAATGTTTAGTGCCAATGGAAGGTTCTAATACTTGGTGGCCAATGGAAGGAAAAGGAAAAGGAAAAGGAAAAGGAGAAGCACCTTTTCACCTCTTTTCACTTTCCCCCAACAAATTTTACTTAAACCTTCATTTTTTCCATTGATTTTAAGGTTTTATGTTACCATGGTTTTAGGCCGTTACTTACGCATTTCCTTCCTTTTCCTTGACTTATAAATTATAACTACACATTTCAATGTAACAAGTCTTCCACACATTCATTGCCTATTTTGATTGAAGATCTTTTTTCCTTTCCTTGAAATTATGGCATTGTGTATGGCCACGTCTTACGGGCCCCAAACTGTACAAGTGAATGAAGAACCGGTTCTGGAGTCATTTCTAGATTTGACATTGACGCAACATCTTCATGCTGAAGATCCCAAACCACGAAAGGTGTGTGCTCGTCTCAAAATTGATCCCCTTCAAGCTTGGTATTATTGCATTTCTCCGAATTCTCGCACCATGGTGATTTTGTTGCAAGTTAACCCTACTTCTAATGATGAACTTGAAACCACTTATGAAGGTTATTACGAGACTAAAAACACTTATATCTTTGCATGGTCTTCAATTATCAACATTAGACATTATTGTTGGTTGCGTAGTATGATTCGTTGACTATTTCTTAATAGTAAGGTGAACTACTTAATTCGCACCATTTGACGCATCTTAGATTTCCTACAATTATGAAATATCATTGTGGCATAGCCTAGGATTCAACATGTAATTGTAGCTCTTCGTTGAACTTATCCATAATCTAAATAAACGTTTCACTCATTATGAAACTCATGTTGCCATTGCCACCCTATCACACTATTTATTTAATTGTTAAATTGTTTCGAATTAAACTTATGTTCATAAGGCTTGAAGATTATTCTATTTCTATTGGACCTTTCATTGACACCCTTTCAATTGCTTCATAAATCTCAAATATCCTTGCTATTCACTAAATACTTGAAACAAAACCAATGTTTTGCTGAACACCACAAATTTTGGTGTCTACTTCTACCCCCAACCCTCTAGAGATTTTTCACCCTTAATTACACAACTAAGGTTCTAAAACTATGGTTACCAACTTTTTGTTGAAGAAAAGAACTAACCCAACACCTTATTCACCAATATTGTATTTTGGAAAAGAAAACAACCCCCCCCACACAACTATGCGCATTCATCATTTTTTATTCTAACATGACGTTGCTAAAAACCTTTAATAACCTTACCACACTCAAATATCCCTTATGTAACTTTCAAAAATTGAGACTACTGCACATGGTTATGTTAGTATGGCTCACAGTGCATTAAATCTTGCTTTTTGTAATGGTATATCATTGGCACCACCATTTATGGTCTATGGTCCCATGCTTGGTAAACATGTTATCTGTCGCAACCCCACTTTGGGGCTAAGTGTGAGAATGCAAGTCACACTCATGAAAGTGGGAAAATGGAGTCCTCTAGGACTCCTGAAAACTCAGAGCTCAATTTGAGGGGTGAAATCTCCTTTCATTTGAGTGTTCTTGGTCTCATTGCAAAGTTCTTGAAGTGTAGATGTCCAAAATGGCCTCGCATGAGCCATTTGGACATCTGCAGCCCAAGTTATGGGCAAAAGAAGGGCCGGGAGTCAAACTGGCAGTTTGACTCCCGACCACTAAAAGTCGGGAATCGACCTCTTCCCGATGTCCAATTCTAGAGTGCCACATGGCTTTGGAAAGCTCTCGAAGAGAGCTATAACTTTGGTTTAGACCTCGTCTTGATCAGACTCTACAGTCGGGAGATATGAGCTCTCAAAGTTCCAAGACTCCAACCCGGGATAGTTTCGAGACTCCAACTTGGGAGTCCCGGGAAAAAGAGCCATTTGGATGTAGCCTCGACGGAGAGCTGTAGAGAATACTATATGGGAGAAGGTGGTGGCTTCCCCTGAGTCCGGGCCGTGGTGAGTCTTGTGTGTCAAAGTGCCCGTGGCTTGTCCCAACACCCAAGGGTGTTCCCGAATGCTAACTAACCCTTTGTGGTTGGTTTTTGGATGCAGATTCAAGCTTGATAATCTAATCCCTCTTCGTAGTCTAATCCCGGGATTTCTAGCACGCCCTTATACCCCCTTTTAGTGCTGGAAGTTGGGAGCGACCTTCAAGTCCCAACTTTTCACAACTCTACATAGTTGGACCTTCAAGTGGGTTCAACAAGGGGCTTGGGAGTGCATCATTATCAATGTAGGATTTGTATAATACTATTATAATTGATATGGTATTGTACACTATCCAAGTCCATGAATCTACCTTTGGCTTTCTTCGTTTGAAGGGGATTTATTGATAGATCTATTTTGAGGTGTGTTACCATGTTCGTACGGGAACTTATCTCTAGCAGGCTTCATTATAATGGATTGTATATGATTCCAAGTTTGCAACATGGAGACATTTTCCATTCTTAAACATTGTGTTTAGGTGAGTTCATATTAGGTTTCTCATAGTATATCGTCTTTTGTGCATGCTTTTAATGTTGTTATTTAGTAGTTATCATCGTGGTGCTTATGTGTAAAGTGAATCGTTATAATTATCGCAACCTTAACCTTAGGCTCAGGCCCAAGGTAAGGGCTTGTAAAGGTGCAGGTCAAGAATGAACCCATGCTCCAAGGAGTGTAAGAAAATGTGAGGGAATGAACCCACACTCTCCCAAATGGGCTCCCACTTTGGGAGTTGGAGTCCAAATGGACTTTCGAATTTTCAAAGGGCAATTGCAAGGGTCAAAACTCATTAAATTGAAGATTCCCTTATACCATTACAAATCTATTGAGACGTAGATGTCTAAAAGGAGCTCACATGACCCATTTGGGTACTTAAAACACAAGTTATGGCCAAAAGAAGGGTTGACCATTAAAAGTAAAAAATCACCCTGATTCACTTGTGACGCACTCCCAACTCCTCAAAGGGGCTCAAATGTGAGCCCAAGTAGGAAAACAACGGAAGAAGGAGGAGTCGGAGCACGCTCCTTAGCTCACAACACTTTGAGGGGTAGAGGGGCATGTTGGAGTTCCGGGATGGGACTAGGAAGAGTTAACAAGCTTCACTCATTCACACGGGCCTACACACAACCCACACAAAGTGGTTAGTGCAAAGTTGGGGCACCCTTGGTGCTAGGACGAGCCACGGGCAACACGGACACACAAGACTCACCACGGCCCGGACTTGGGGGAAGCCACCACCTTCTCCCATATAGTATTCTCTACAGCTTTCCGCCGAGGCTACATCCAAATGGCTCTTTTTCCTGGGACTCCCAAGTTGGAGCGTATTGAATTGGAATTCATTCCCAAGAATTCCGACTACATTTCAAGGTGCAAACTCTGTGACCTTGTGAATGCAAGCAATGACAACTTGCATCAATATGTGAAGGTTTATTTCAAACTCATGCTTGAAATTAGGCATATGCATGAATTAGATCGGGTGTGCCACTTTGTGATGGGGCTTCCAACTTGGGCCAAACGCAAGCTTGAAGAAAATTGGCCCACCTCACTAATCGAAGCCATCATGAAAGTGGAAGGCTTCTCGGATGTGGGGCGAGGTGAGAAGTCCGGGTTCAAGAGGGATAGCAAGTTCCCTCATAAGAAGGCACGCCATGAAGGGGAATGGAACTGAGACCAAGACACCTCAAAGGGGGAAAAGCCCAAACAATTCCAAGGCTTGGGTTTTAAACCCAAAGGAGATTTTATCAAGAAGGGGGCTCCTTTCAAAGGGAGCCAACCCAAGGGAGATGCTAGTGGGAAACCTAGGGGAGCATGTTTCAATTGTAATGTAGTGGGCCATTATTCCAAGGATTGCCCCAAACTCAAATTGGGGAATGGGGCTTCTAAAGTAATTACCCTCACTTCCAACCTAGGCCAAGGTGAATGTAATCGCCTTATTTTCTTAAAGGGGAAGCTTTCTAAGCGGGAAGTGTTATGTCTTTTGGACATAGGGGCTTCCCACAACTTCATAACCCAAGAAAATGCGAAAAGAATGGGGCTCCCTTTGGAGGAGCTCAAGGCACCCATCGAGGTGCCCTTTGCGGATGGGGTTCCCCATCCCACCAAGTTATAAGCAAAGGATGTGCCCCTCCAATTGGGGAATTGGAGAGGCAAGGTGGACTTGTTAATTTCCACTTTAGGGGGAATGGATTGCATTTTGGGAATGGAATTCATCACCCGAAACAATGTGCTCATAGAAGGGCACGATAGGCTAGTTCGGATCCCATCCAAGAATGGGATCGTGCGGGTGAAGGCACATGAAGTGCCTAGTGTGGGTGGGACCACCATCCACTTGATGTTAGGGAAAAACTTGGAAAAAGAATGCGTAGGAGGGTATGGCATGTTGTGTGTCATGCGGGTGCTAGATGAGTTTGAACCTAGGGAGGCCACCAAAGTGGTGAGCCCCCACAAGTGCATCAAGCAAGTGTTAAAAGAATTTCCGGATGCGATGCCCAAAGAGTTGCCCGATGAGTTGCCCCCAAGAAGACAAGTTGACCATGCAATCGAAGTGATGCCAGGAGTGGCACCTCCCGTCAAGGCCCCATATCGAATGAACCATGAGGAGTTAAGAGAGCTTAAGGTTCAACTCGAAGAACTCCTCGCAAAGGGATACATCAAGCCTAGCAAGTCACCATATGGGGCCCCTCGTCCTTTTTGTTCACAAGAAGGATGGGACTTTAAGGATGTGTGTGGACTATAGAGCCTTCAACAAGGTGATTGTGAAGAACCGGTATCCATTGCTTTGGAGTGATGACTTGTTTGATCGACTTTCAGGAGCCAAAGTGTTTAATCGGATTGACCTACGTTCCGGGTATTACCAAATTCGAATTGCACAAGGGGATGAGGAAAAGACCGCTTGCCGCACAAGGTATGGTTCATATGAATTCTTGGTGATGCCTTTTGGGCTCACCAATGCACCCGCCACATTTGCACCCTCATGAATGACATTTTCCGAGAGTGGCTTGATGACTTTATGGTCGTCTACATAGATGACATTTTGGTTTATAGCAACTCCATGGAGGAGCATGTGGAACACCTTCAAAAAGTGTTCCAAAGGTTGAGAGAAAACAAATTGTATGCCAAGTTCGAGAAATGTGAGTTTGGAGTTTCGGAGGTGGACTTCCTTGGGCATAGGATCACCCAAGAAGGTTTGAAAATGGATGACCGTAAGGTGAAGGCAATTTTGGATTGGGAACCGCCTAGGTCGGTCCCTGCCTTAAGATCATTTTTAGGATTGGCTTCCTATTATCGCAAGTTCATCAAGAACTTTGCAAAGATAGCCACACCCTTGACAAACCTTTTGAAGAAGTCATCCGGGATTTGTGAATGGGAGGAGGCATGCAATGGGGCCTTTGAGACCTTAAAAGGCATTTTGGTGAAGGCGCCCATGTTGAAATTACCCGATTTTGACAAGGACTTTGAGATCCATTCCGATGCTTCCGACTTTGCCATAGGAGAAGTCCTAGTGCAAGATGGAAGGCCGATGGCCTTCAAAAGCAAGAAGTTGAGTGAGACGGAACGAAGGTGGCCAACACACGAAAAGGAAATGTGGGCGGTCATACATTGCCTCAAGACTTGGGGCCATTACATAGGCTCCAAAGATGTGGTGGTGTGGACCGACAATGTGACCTTGAAGTACTTTGCCACTCAACCCAAATTGTCATCAAAACAAGTAAGGTGGCAAGACACATTGGCCTTGTTCAATGTGGACATCCGGCACAAGCTGGGAAAGGAGAACATAGTCCCCGATGCCTTGAGCCGAAAACACCAACTTAGAGTGGTGTATGTGGGAGAGTCGGAACTTCAAAAGGAAGTTAGACTAGCAAGCCGCCGAGATGCTTTTGCCAAGGAGGTAAGGCAAAACATCCAAAATGGAGCCAAGTCCCACTTCCATTTGCAAAATGGATTATTGTGGTATAAGCAAAGACGATTTTATGTGCCGGAAGGAAGGATAAGAGATGTGCTTTTGAAGGAATGTCACGATGGGCCCTTTGCGGGCCATGGTGGTGCAAAGTGCACCACCAGCTTCTTGAAGAAGTCCTACTATTGGCCCAACTTGAAAGAGGATGCGGAAGAATACGTGAAGACTTGCTTGACTTGCCAACAAAACCAGGTAGTCAATAAAAAAACAAGCCTGGTTGTTGTGACCATTACCCATTCCGGAAGGGCCGTGGGAAAATGTGTCCATGGATTTCATGGTGGGTTTGCCACCATCAAGGGGCTTTGATGCCATCATGATAGTGGTTGATCGATTTAGCAAGATGGCACACTTCATTCCCACCAAGGAAAGTGCTACGGCCCAAGAGACGGGAAGGTTGTTCTTCACCCACGTGTTCAAGCATCATGGCCTTCCAAGGCACATTGTGTCGAATAGGGACCCAAAGTTCATAAGCAAGTTTTGGAGAGCCTTGTGGAAGCGCATGGGGATGGAGCTCAAGATGAGCACTTCCTTCCGACCCCAAACGGATGGACAAACCGAAAGGGTGAACTTGGTGATCCAACAATTCCTAAGGAATTATGTGGCGGCGGATCAACAAGATTGGGTGGACCATTTGGAGTTGGTCAAATTTTGTTATAACAACTCGGAGCATTCGGTAACAGGGGCCACCCCATTTCAAATGGTGATGGGCAAGTCACCAATTGTGCCCACAACTTGGGTTGGACAACCCCCAAGTGATGCGAGTGAGGAAGTGCCCATGGTCACACAACTTGATGAAGAGAGGCGACACTTGTGGGAAAGGGCCAAGACCAATCTTGAGAAGGCACATAAAAGGTACAAAGACTCTACGGACAAGTCCCGACGAGAGGTGAATTTTGAAGAAGGGGATGAAGTGTGGTTGAACATCAAAAAATTTCGGTTGCCCGAAGGTTTGAGCCACAAGTTCTTGGGCCCATATGCGGGTCCATTCAAAGTGTTGGAAAAGAAATTTCCAGACACTTACAAATTAGAACTACCGGAAAATCTTAAGGTTCATCCCATATTTCATGTTTTGCTTTTGAAGCCGGTCGCCCGTGATGCCTCAAGGCCCAATCGAGAGCACAATTCAAGGCCCCTTCCGGACTTGGTTCATAATGAACCGGAATTTGAAATGAAGTCCGTGCTCAAGTCAAGGCGAGTAAAGGGGCGAAAGCGGGAGTACTTGGTCAAGTGGAAAGGATACCATCCAATAGGGGCATCTTGGGTGAATGAGTCCGACATGGAACATGCCCAAGAAGCCATAGAAGAATTCCACAATAGACTAACAAAAAGGCAAAGGAAACATAAAGTGTGATGAAAACATCACCTTTCTTTTAGGGGGCGAAAAGTTACACAAATGTACCACATCAAGTTGTAAGTGAAATAAAGGCTAAGTTTTAAAACTTCTAAGAGATTGCATCACAAACATAATGGTATGTTAGAAAGGGGCGGGTTGTCAAGTGGCATGGACAAATGGAACTCTCTTGCATAAGCCCAAATCAAAATCGGACTCCTACCTTGGGGCTAAGAGAAATCTTGGTCCCCAAAGAGGAGGCAAGCAGGGTGAGCTTGCGGGGACGTGCACATGCCCAAAGTGCATCCCAAAGGGTTGGTTGGTAATGGCGGCCAACGCGGGAAGTCATGACCCCGTTCGTGTACTATAATCGCGTAGCTTGGGACTTAGGTTTTTGCAAAGCCTAAACGTTGCTTCTCGTACCTTGATAAGCATACCTTTAAGAAAGGCTTGATTGTTGTGATCAAGGCACAAGATTGGGAAAGGAGTCATGTCAAGTAGCTTAGGTCAAGATTAGGCTTGGCTTGAGTTCCTAATGAGGGGAAGGTTAAAATAATGGCCTTCCAAATGAGGGCTTCATCAATTAGGCTAGTTAGGTCTTTTGACAAAGCAATGGTTAAGGGTTTCTGTTGAGACACCCCTGGTGTCGCAAAGGGTGTCTCAACCCTAGCTTTGGGCTCGCGACCAAAGCAAAGGGGTTGCAAGGTTGTGGCAAGAAGAAACCCGAGAGCCAAGGCAAGAGGAAGTCTGGGAGTTAAGCCAAGAAGAAGCCTAGAAGTCACATCACATACTCCCGGGAGTGTTAGAAAGTGTGAAAGAGTTACCAAGGCAACTCCCACTTTGGGAGATGGAGTCCCGGTGGACTCCCGAAATTTCAGAGAACAATTGCAGGGATCAAAACCCAATGGCTCATGGCGTTCTTTGTATCATTGGCAAGCTCTTGGAGTGTAGATGTCTGAAATGGGCTCGCATTGCTCATTTGGACTTCTCAAACACAAGTTATGGCCAAAAGAAAGGCCGGGAGTCGAACTACCAGTTTGACTCCCAACCACTAAAAGTTAGGAATCGACCCGATTTACTTAGCTTCAGGGGGCGTGCCACATATCCTTGGAAAGCTCTCGACGAGATCTACAACTTTTCTTCAGACCACATTGCAATCCAACGTCTGCTCGCAAAGTTATGGGGCTCCAAAGTTGCGGGAGTTGCATTTAGCGCGATTTCGGGACTCCCACTCGGGAGTCCCGAGAAAAATAACCATCTGGATGTAGCCTTCGTGGAGAGCTGCAGAGTATACTATAAGGGGAAGGGGATGGCTTCTTGCAAAGTCCAGGCCGTGGTGAATCTTGTGTGTCCGTGTTGCCCGTGGTTCGTCCTAGCGCCTAGTGTGCTTTAATTATGCACTAACCACTTTGTGTGGGTTGTGTGCAGGCCCGTGTGAGTGAGTGAAGCTTGTCAAGTCTTCCTAGTCCCATCCCGGAGCTCTAACACGCCCCTCTACCTCTCAAAGTGTTATGAGCTATGGAGCGTGCTCCGACTTCTCCTTCTTCCGTTGTTTTCCACTTGGGCTCACATTTGAGTCCTTTAAGGAGTTGGGAGTGCGTCACTTGGACTTGCCAAGAAAGTGTTGGAAGCTTGGGTGTCGCGTTCCCAAGTTCCTTGTAGACCCACTTGAGGGTCCAAGTATGCGGCAATGCGGAAGGAGTTGGAACTTGAAGCACGATCCCGACTTCCAACACTAGAGGGGGGTGAGAGGGGCGTGCTAGAAGTCCCGAGAAAGACTAGGAAGAATTGACAAGCTTACTCACTCACATAGGCCTGCATGAAACCACACAAAGTGGTTAGAACTCATTCTGGATCCCTTTGGTGTTAGGACAAGCCACGGGCAACACGGACACACAAGACTCACCACGGCCCGGACCTTGGGGGAAGCCACCATCTCCCCCCTTATAATATACTATGTGACTTGTCGCGGGGGTGGCATCCAAATGGCCATTTTGTCCCGAGACTCCCGGGACTCCCGCGTGGGAGTCCTGAAATCGCACATTTTCGGGACTCCCGCGACTTTGAAGCTTCATAACTTTCGGAGCAGACCTCCGATCGACTCGCCAATTAAAGCAAAGTTGTAGGTTTCATCGAGACCTTTCCAACGGTATGTCGCACGTTTTCTGCACGCAAGTATTTTGGCTCGATTCCCGACTTTTAGTGGTCGGGAGTCAAAACTGGCGGACTCCCGAGAGTTCGACTCCCGGGCCTTCTTTTGGCCATAACTTGTGTTTTAGATGTCCAAATGAGCAATGAGAGCCCATTTTGGACATCTACACTTTAAAAACTTTCCATTGGCATAAAGAGCGCAGCAAGCCATGGAGTTTTGACCCCTCAAAACGCTCTCTGAAGTTCCGGGAGTCCTTTTGGGACTGCAACTCTCACCAACTCCCAACATGGGAGTTCACTTGGGAGTGTGAGGGTTCATTCCCTCACACTCTTTGCACTCCCGGGAGCATGTGATATGACTCCCGGGTCTACTTATAGGCCCGCAACCTTGCAAC
>Ga0209611_10004020_pt1 | contig 25262 bp, 17 predicted proteins | sample S1TSphgellanicum_3_FD_187693 | JGI IMG/M metagenome (GOLD analysis project Ga0209611, IMG submission 187693) | Host-associated microbial communities from peat moss isolated from Minnesota, USA - S1T2_Fc - Sphagnum magellanicum MG (SPAdes) (version 2) | ecosystem: Host-associated > Plants > Peat...
CTTATAATATAAATAATGTAGGTATTTAGTAAATTAGGTAAATATTGCATAGGTGCAATGTAATAGTTGCATATACCATGCAAGTAGGTTGGTTGTGTTCCAATTGAATTTTTTATCCCATATGTTTTGTTTTACATTCCAATTGTGTACATTATATAAGTAGGTGCATTAGTTTTTTTCACAAACCAAATACTAAAAGCATTTTGGGATAGACCAATGAAAGAAGTTTGACCCAAATAGAAAACATGATTATTTTAAACCTACCTAGGCCTACATTCCTACCTATCTAGCCCTATCTACTTACGACGTACCTAACTACCTAATAATAAATTTATAAATAATCATTTGGCTTCTTAAAATTGCCATGTGTCACCGTATAATTGGCCTCAACATATGGATACATGTCAAAATCCATTCATAGTTTATTGAATAGTTTAAATATTATTAATTCATAAATAATATTCAATATTGAAATATGGGTCAAATGCCACATGTCACCTATAATTGGTTACTAAAAATTCAAATGGTCACCATGGTACTTGCACCCTAGTTGTATGTGTAACCTTCATAAAGTATATGAATGAATGAAGTATGAATCCATACCATATATATTGTTTGCATACATATTGTTGCAAGCAACTATATGTCATGTGCAACTTGTTTTATATAACTATGGGGTCTAGTAATTGCATGTGTTATTTGCAATTGAAAATTAGTTGCATATGATAGTTACAAATGACAAGATTTCTACTAATGTTCCCTTCTTAAACTTAAACTATAATGTATATATATGCCTTCGTCAAATCATCTATCCTCTACAAGTTTGGTGTGGAGCAATGCACAATGAAAACCTTGCATCCATATAATTTATTTAGATAAATGTACCTTGACATTGAACTTTTTACTCGACTAACTGGAATGCACATATGTTCATTTTAGATCATATAGATAAAATTGTAATTCTCAAGAGGTTAGGGATATCTTTCACTTTGTTACGATGCAATGCATAATGAAGACCTTGTATCCATGTAAAACTTATCCTAATAGATGTACCCAACAATGAACTTGTGATTGTTGGGATTTAGCATTTGTGTGGACTTGGAAACAAACAGTGTTGAGATGAGTTCAACTAATATTATGAATGTCTTATGCGAATCTCTTTGCATTTGTGGGAAAAAATATGGGATTTTTTTTGTTGCAATTCTCTACCATTTTTTGGTAGTTTTGAAGCAACAAGACATCTATTGGCAACCATAACAACAATAAGAAAAACGGGAATCAACAACTTCAATGTGTTTTTAATTTTTATATCAACAAGCCCTTGTGGATTTATGGTATTTGATTAGATTTAGGATGATCTATTTTTGTCAAAATCAATTATAGTTTTGGCTTAAGTTCCAGTTTTAGGTCTTGATGCAATAGTTGTTTCCTCACCAAGGTGGTAGTCAAGTGATAGATTACAAATTTGCACTAGTTACCATCATAAGGCATAATGACAGCAAGGGCATTGAAACTTGGTGATTCTATCAATAACTATATTACAATATTTGTGTTGGTCCTATGGAAGTTTCTAGACATTCAAATTTGATGCTTGTGATTATACTACACACTCCAAAAAATTGAAGAATTTTCTTCAAAATGAATCAAGGCAAGGCATCCCTTCATTTAGTCTTCATCTTACCAAATGCATTGCATGACATGCCTTCAACCTTTACTTAAAGTTATACTCCATTTCATTGTAATGCTAGAATGAACTTTAGATGGATTAGGCAAGGCAATTCAATCCCCCAATCATAATCTTGTGATAATTAAAACTAGGCAATTTTGAAATGTTCATAAAGGGAGAAATGTACATATATGTAGTATTGCTACAAACCTAAAAATGATGTTATTTTTCTTGGGAAAGTGGCATTATTTGGAACTACAAGTGGCATCACACCTAAAATGTACAATTTGAATAGTTTGAATTGTGAGATCATGCCATCATAAACTACTAATAATTATGGAGTTTGACAAAAAGTTTGGAAAATGAAATGCCAAATTAGAAATGTTTGAATAATGTTAAGGTTAAGTGGCAATGGGAGAATTCTCCACATTTCTGTTTAATGAATTAATTTTGAAACACATTTGACCTTTGACATTGGAAATTCAACAAGTAGCAATTTTTTTTGAAATTTTATGTGCTTTGCATTTTTGCAACAAAGCATGGAAGGAGTTGGTTGATGGCAACAAGGATCTATAGGTTATGGTATTATGGACAAAAATATTATAGAAACAAGTTGGCATAGTATAAAATAGAACAATTGACTAAACTTTATGATTCGGATGCATTTGATCAAAAAGTTAACATAAATTAGTAGCCCAGAAAGGTTGTTCTATGTTAAATATTTGATGGCATGAAAATCGTGGGTTTGAAGGTTGTTGTGTATGATTTGGAAGTTGCTACAGTTTAAGTTGAGTTTGTTTTTTGAGCACATGGTTATGTGGGTGCATTAACAACAATCAAGGTTTTATGACATTTCATGTTGTTGGTTTTGTGGGCTAAAAATTAATTGGAAGCTGGAAGGCGCAAATTCTACCCTAAAATTACTCCCTACCTACTTGAAACAATACAAATTTTACTCCCAATAGTCATTTTCACACTTATAATTAGTTATATTTCATTATTCAAAACAATTATATAGATTATTCTTACACAATTTTATAATCACAATTAATGTTTATTATTTCCAAGTTCTGGTTCATTATTTAATACACAAAATTTGTGGTCAAAGTTGAATTATTCACCAAAAGAAACATAACATTCCAAAATATTTATTCATTGTTTCCTTACTAATTTCACATTTCTCTTTATATTCAAAATTGAACATAACAACATTTGTAGTATTAAAAGTAGAAATCACAATTGAACATATGAAAAATTTGTGGTTTTTCTAATACCAATAAAACTAAATGTCATCACTTATTTCTACTATAATTCTAACAACTCTAATTCTAACTATGTTGTGTGCACACCAATAAACAAATCTCCCCAACTCCAACAAATTCCAGATTACATCTTAAATTCACTTATCTCCGAAAATAATTCAAAATCAAATGCCCAATAGTCTTAGTTTTAACCAACTCATTAATTGCCTTGTTATATCCCTACTCTTCACTAATTAATCATTGCCTTGTTGAATCTACTCCATTCATTAAGTAACATTACCCTCCCTCCACTCTAGATTTTGTCCTTGAAATCTTTGTTTCAATATTAAAAAATGTTTTGCTCTTCATATCATTGTGTCAATCATTTGTGGCTTGATTTGTTCCTCTTGAATTGTTGGTATTTCTACTTGCATTAATTGCAACTTGTTCTATATAACCCTTAGTTTTTGCATTCTTTTGAAGAATTGGAACTTTAGATAATGGTGTTATTATACCTTATTGGTTTTGTTCTTGTGTATGTTCCACCACCAATTTCACACCTCCTCCCTCAAATTCTATGGTTTTTCTATATGTTTCTCCTTGATTATTCCATTACACTTAACTTCTTCCACCTCCTATACTAGATTTGACAATTCTGAGCTATCTGGACTTAGATATATAAAATTTGGAAAGGTTTTTTTAAAGGTAAATAGATGTCATTTGTAAGCATCCTCATCCCTTCTATGCATAGCCAAGTTTTTCTACATCTCCTCCTAGAATTAAACTTCTACCAACTCCCACCATTCATTATGTTCAACATTGGAATCATCCATCTATTATTTGATACACACTATTGAATAATATTGCACTAACTCATCGGATTCTTCCAATCTATTATTAACAAATGTTGGATCTAAATCCTTGTTTTTTTCCATTAAATCATTTAGCTTTGACTTGGTTTTGACCATTTCCTTCTTTCACCTCCATGATTGTTTGTGCATTATCTTATTCTACCTTCTGTCTATAGAATTCCTCCTCTTAGCCTTACATTAATGGCTATAAGTAGCTATTCGATTGGTGGTTATTATAGGCAAATTTACCATAGGCTATTAATGGTTATTAGTGATTATTCTATTAATGGTTATTGGTGGATATTATATTGGTGGATATTGGTGGTTATTAATGGCTATGGGTGGTTATTCTATTAATGACTATTAGTGGTTATTTTATTAATGTCTATTGGTGGTTATCAATTAATGATTATTGTGTTATAAATTATTATTGGTTATTCTATGTTATTTTATGACTATTGGTGACTATTCTATTATAAATTATTGTTGGTTATTCTATGTTATAATATCATAGGCTATTGGTAGTTATTATATTGTAGGTTATTTTAAATTATTTTTCATAAATTATTATTGGTATTCTAGGTTATTTTATGTTAGGTCATTATATTATATTTTAGATTATTTTAAGTTATTATATTTAGGATAGAATAACTTATAATAACATAAAGTGGAATGACCTTGAATAACCTAAAGTATAGCTTTAAATAACATATTTTAATTTTAAATAAAATAACCTAAGGTATAGCTTAAGGTTAAGTAAATAATTTAATTTAAAATAATTTAAAATTTTATAATAAGCTAGTTAGGATACCTTAAGGTAAAATAACATATAATAATTTATAATAACCTATAATAATGTAAATTATAAATTTAAATAACTAAAATAACTCAAAATAATATAGGGTATATCATAAAATAACATATATAAGGTATTTAAAATAACATAAAAATAAACCTATTTAGTACAATGAATTATAATAGTGAATTATGTCAAATAATAGTGAAACATGATGTTTATATAATGATATTGTAATGAAATAACTTTAACCAAGGTGAAATCACTAAAATGTAATGAATTTATTTCACTTTTAAAGTCTTATAATATTTAGGTTAGTGAACTGCATTTTTGTAGTAGTGTTTAAATCTCCACACATTCATGTGTTGTTGCATGAGGTCCCGTCAACATACTCACATTTCTTTAAATTTTTTTTTTTAATAACTTCTTTGATAATGGCTATGCAAATTCCTTAATGTCTTTTGCACATCTAATTACTTCACCAATTTCTTTTGTGAATCATTTCCCTTCTTCACATTTTGATGCCAATGGTGATGCCAAAGGTGAAATCGTTTTCATTTCCTTTCTTCACATTCTAATGTCGGTGGTGATGCCAAGGGTGAAATCACTTTCATTTCCCATCTTCACATTCTGATGGTGATGGCGATGCCAAGGGTGAAATTGCTTTCATTACCCTTTTTCACATCCTGATGCTAATGGTGATGCCAAACATGAAATCGCTTTCAATGGCATGATGTTGTAGACTAGTCTTCTAGTTTGTATCTCCAACTTCACCTATACTTCCCTATGCTTTGTAATATTTTTTTCTACATAATGTTTTTCTTCAAGTTTATGCACTCTTTTTCATTCTACGATTAACTATGTTTTTTCTTTTTTTGTAAGTTTCTACAATATTTCAAGAACATTCATTATGAAAAAAAGGTTGTTTTGCAACTAGCTTTACAACTCAATTTTTGAATTGTAGAGGACACTTGTAATTCATTATATTTATACGCCGTGAGTGCTAGTGGACAAATTGCATGAATTACAAAGTTGCAACTCATTGTATCTATGATGCAATTCATTGCAATTCATTTTCAACTATTATGCAACCCCATAATAACTGCACCCATGATGTCATGTTGATGTCATTAATTGTCATCGATCTATTAAAATCTAACACATGGCATTATGAAGATTTTTGGCCATAATTTTTTTTGAAATATTGATTTCCATCATTCATTATGATGTTAATGATGGTCCAAGATTATAACATGTGGCATAATCAAAAATTGCGACATGGCATATTAATTGTATTTTGAATAAAATAAAATAAAATATTTAGTAGCTAAGTAAGTCATACATAACCATCCTAATAGGTAGGTTGGTAGGTCTTAAACCCTACATACCTATGTATTTACCTAAGACCTATCGACCTACCTACCTACCTACCTAGGTAGAAAAATAGGACCTGTTTACTTATTTAAGTAAGTAAGTAAGTAGGAAAGCACAAGATTAAATGCACTAAATAATAACCATGAAATTTTATTTTCTATTTTATGTTCTGCCTTTGGGTTAAACTTTTTTAAGCTCATCCCAAAATGGCACATGTATTTTAATGTAAGAACATAAGAAAACAAGCCTTCTTCATATAATTTGTAACATGGGATTTGAAAACAAAGCATATGGGTTAAATCTTTTAGTTGTTCATTAGTTGCAAATTGAATTGCAACTATAACATTTAAGTGTTCAAGGTAGGCCGGATCCAAGGGGAAGAATCCATTGATTTTAGCGTCTAAAAAATATTTGAATTCTCCTATTGGTGCATCTAATGCACTAAAAATTGTCAAAAATGGAATAGAATTGAAAAAATTATGGCCCTTCAGAGTAGAAGGGGTCAAAAACTCAAAAAAACAAACCACCAAATGCTACAAAGGCCGGTTCCCAAACGCCAACAAAATTCCTTGTGTTGTTTTGTTGCTATTAGAGTTCAAAGGTGATTTGTAAAATTTCAAGTGGCATTCTTATAACACTTTAAATCGTTTACAATGAATAAGAAATAAGAAAGTTATGAGGTTTTTAAGTAGGAGGGGTCCAAAAAGAAAAAAAACGTGTTTTATAAGTTGGAAAGTTTAACTCTCTTCTTTTTATTTCTTCATTATTCATTTTCTTTTGCACTTCAAAGATGATTTCTAGAACTTGAAGTAACATTCCCATAACATTTTAAATCACTCAAAATGAAATTCATATGATGAAAATATAAATAATTGATAAATATGTGTCCTTATTAAGTTATAAATAGTTGTATTATAGTCAAAACATAGTTGAACAATAATATTTTAATAGTGGCACACTATTGACCATACTAACTATATCAATGGGAATCATAATAAAAAACTAGTTGCAAATGTATCCCGTAATGGGTGGTGGAAATGTGGACATGTGGTGTGATCGCATGCATGTACATTGTACATTAGTTACAACATAGTTGTTGTTTTAGTGACACATTTATAATAGTTCTAAAATAATTGCCACATGTAACTAGAATGCAACTCCTAAAAAAATCAAACATGGTTGATTACATATGTACGTATGATGTGTATAAATTATTGTATAGAAAACACATTTTGAATTCACTTGTAATTATAATACAATTAATTGATTTTTTTACGTTGTAATTTATTTATTAATACATTATATTTCTAAAAGGGTGGTTGCATAGTAATTATAATACCCAAAGGATAGTTGCATAACAACTATATATGAGTTGGTTTTTGAATTTTAGTTGCAAGGCAACGTGATTTTAATGAACGTGATTTCTCATAATGACTATCTTCATTCATGTTATAACACCCATTACAAAACACAAAATTGTTCTAAAACAACTTCAAATACAAAGGAGCTCGACGACTAGTCCCTCCTCCCATGTTTTCATTTAGGGCAACCTATCATTTTTGCATTAAGTGTTCATTTTTTTCAAGCACCCCATTCATTTCATGATGGTTTCACTCTTGTATGTCCACATGGAAGCGATATTATTCGTCAATGGTTCGAATACACTATGATTTTCTTTATTCATCCATATACCATCGTCACTATTTTCCCCATCATTCGTCATTCGTCATTGTTTTTACCATGTGTGTTGAAATTTGTTCCAACTCAACAATATAGTCACCTGAATTTTCTATCGGGTCATCAAATTTATCTGTGGTCCTAATCACCTATTTGTCATCATTAATCTATGGTCGTCATGGCGTTACTTCGTCATCTTCATCTTCATCCATATCGTTGTCTTTTTGGACTCCTCTCCGTGGTTGATCTGTATTATGTGGTTCCTCCAAATAGACTAGTTTTTATACTTCAAAATTTTGCACCTTAAATGCAATAAATTGGTATGGTTTCAACTTGTTAGTATTTATCAACATAGGGTTAGGTTCAAAGTTAGTTAATGTTATCGGCAACATTATATTGTAAGGCAACACATATTGTACTTTGTATGGTCCAAACCATTTTTTAGTGAGCTTTTCCAAATGTGACTTACTCCCCTTTAGAAACCACATAACAAAATCATTAAATTTGAACTATTTTTCTGTATTTTTCTATTGATTCCACAAAGCCCTATTCCACTATTGAATTCGTAAATTTAATTTAAATTGTAGTCTATTTTCTTGTAGTTTCTTTAGTTCTAACACCTTAGTTGTTAAAACCTTCACATGATTTCTTTCTCTATGGTTACTACCAATTATTAGCAAAATGTATTCTATAGGCATTAAAGGATGTAATCCATAAACAAGTTGGTATGGTATGTACCCTATAACTACCTTGTATGTTGTTTTGTAAGAAAACAAAACTATGGGTAAATGCTTATCCCAATTTGTTTTATTCTCACTAGCCAATTTAGTTAATAATGTTCCCAATACCTTATTAATGGATTATGCCTAACCATTCCCTTGTGGGTAATAAGTAATGGAATTAACATGTTTTAGTAAGAAATGATTTATCAAATGCTTAATAACATAATTTATAAAACGCACCCCCTGATCTATGACTATAGTTAATGGACACCCAAACTTGGAATTCATACAAAAGTTTTGCTATCATTACTACAATGTTTGTCCTTAATGTTTTGATCTCCACTCATTTGGTTACATAATTTATGGCCACTAATATATATTTGTTCCATGTACACTTTCCTACTAGTTTAATTGGTCCCATAAAATCTAGGCCCCATTTCATGAATGGTTCTTTTGGAAAGTTGTTATTAGTTTGGCCAAACTCTGTGTAGCCAACCTTTTAGTGCGCTGACATGCATCACAAGATCTCTAATAATCATTAACATCTCTATACATTGTGGGCCACCAGTGCCCTACATCTAAAATCTTCTTCTACGCGATTTTGATTGCAAAGTGTCTTTATGTTATTCCTTCATGCAACTCCTTCATCACCTTTCTGAGCTTTTGTGTTTGATAGACACCTCCTCAATTTGTTGTTTTGTCCCATTATGTACAATAGATCATTCTTCATTGTAAAAAGTTCAACCTTCCTAGCTAGTCATTGCTTTTGCATTATTGACAAAGATTCTTCCATTTGTCCTGTTTGTAAAAACACTTTGACATAATTCAACCATTTTGATTAATTTGTGAAAAATAAACTAGCATTTGTGGTCTATTCTAGGACTCCTGGAAGTTCTATGACATTAAGCAATTTTGATAAAGCATCTACAACTACATGAGTTTTACTTGATTTGTACACTATTGTGAATTCATACTTTAGAAATAATAGTAACCACTTAGTTATTATCCTTGAAACATGTGGTTTGTTTACCAAGTAAACTAAAGCCATACAATCAATATAAAATAGAAATTTATTTCCCAATAGATAATGCCTAAATTTATGCAATGCAAAACCCATAGCTAGGGCTTTTCTTTTTGTGGTACTATATTTTGTTTTGTAATATTAAAAAATCTGGAAGCATTAGAAGAAATTTGAAAATTAATGATTGAATTTGTGACTCATTTGTAATTGTAATGGACACATTTGACTAAAAATAGCCTAGTTACCTTAGACAAGTGCCATAAGATAGTTAGTCGCAAAATACATGACATGGCCATGAAGTTGAAAGTGTAATTGCAAACCTTACGACTAGGCCAAATTTTTTCATCCATTGCCATGGATGATCCTTAATATGACATGGAACCTTAATTTGCGACTACATTTGTGATTACATTTGGGATAATTGCATGCTACCAAATGTGCCATTGATGAATGGTTAGGATTTGACCACATGCTAATTTAAAGAGCCAATGGCCATAAAACAAGTGGCAATTTTCCATTTGTTCAAAAAAGATATATTATAGTGATAATAATTAAATATTATAATTAATTAATTAGGCTAAACTATAATAGGCAACCTATTCTAGGCTAGGTTAAGGTAGAATAGGCTACTTAACATGGGCTAAGTAGGTAGGTAGGATTCTATTTATTTTGTTGGGGACAAGCTTTTTGATTGGCTCATCCCAAATGGCAAATGCACTATGTTTATAATGCATACCATAAATCTAGTTTGTTCCTTCACCTACTTATATACTTTACAAGTTTGAAGGTGTAGACAAAAGATATGGGACAAATTTTAATGAAAGGGAAACATTGCAACATTACAACATTATCACATCCTTTGTCCTATACAAAAACATTATCATATCCACACAATAAAGTATTTACTATTTTCATTAACTATTTACTAGCTATCCTACTTACTTCCTACTACCTATCCTATTTATTACATATTACCTAGGCTACATACCTACTATCTATTACTTAACCTACATTTAATAAATTAATTATCTAACATACCTAAATTATTATTATTATTTATATTATAAAAAATTGTATATCCACATAATAAAATATTTATAATTTAACGTACCTACTATTTACTATCCTACTTATCAAATACTACCTAGGCTATATACTACTATCTACTACTTAGCCTACCTAATAAACTAATTGCTTAGTCTACACTTAATAAATTAATTTTTTAACGTAGCTAATTAATTAATCAATTAATAAAAAAACATTATGACATATCCACAAAATAAAATACCTTTTGCTTAGAATACTTACCTACCTACTACCTACTAGTACCTATCCTATTTATTACACACTACCTCGGTTACATACCTATTATCTATTACCTAGCCTACATTTAAATTGAATAATCATAATGGATGGTTGAAATCAAGATTTTAATTATAAAAATTTCATAAAAAAATATTCCAAGTGCCACATGTCAAATTTTCCTTTGTCCAAATGTCATCATGTAAATAGTTAAATTGGACCATGTTGATTTTTCATCATTATATATTATATAAAATCATACTAGAGATTCCTAGTTTTTCCACATGGCAAAATCTAATTAAAAAATGTGTTGAAATCTATGGCCATCCATAATGGATGGGTTAAATAATATTTCAATAATGAAAACAATTTGCTCAAAAAATGCTTATGTTGATAAATGGCAATCAGTGATAGGGTCATGCACTAGTTGCAAATGTTATACATTAATCAAAGGATGAAAATGTATATGTTGACCATATATTTCATCCATAGGAAATGTGTTGAAATCACATTAAATCATCATTTGCAATTAAAGGTTCAATGCGACTTCACTTATGCAACTAAGGGATTTTCTAGTTGTAAAGTTGATTACAATTGTTTTTAGTCACAAATTGTAATCACAAATTGACATTTTTTTACTAGTGAACCTGATACACAAAGATAAAAGCTTATGGCCCAACCATTTTAGAGTTGAAGACTTTAAAAGTAACAAATATTGCAAACTTATGATAAGGGGATTACTTTAGTGTTTGAGATGCCAACACTTGATGCAACAAATGTATCTGTGAACCATATAGGTGTATTGAAAGATATATTGAAATTAGATTATGGCCTTGTGCATACCCCTATTATCATTTTTAGTTGTGAGTGGATGAGACCAAAAAACAATTGAGGAAACCCAACATATTTAAGGGATGATGTTAGATACTTTACAATGAATTTTCAACACAAGTTGCCATTTATGTTTAAGCCTTTCATCTTTCCATCTCAAGAGACACATGTGTTTTATTCTAAGGACTTAAAAAAACTAGGTTGAAAAGTAGTTTTGTGGAAGGAAGTTTGTTCTAGGAGAAAAGTGGTTGATAAAAAATATGTTCTCATTACAACAACAATGGAAGCAGGTAGCTTGAGTGCCCCAATAGGCTTGCCCCCACCCCCAAGTATTGCATCCTTAATAGGTGCCAAGTTGTTAGACAAAGATAATTTTCTATCATTTACAAAGTTTTAGAACAAATTAATAGATTTCCTTTTCCTATTTTGACCACAATGTTGACCTCTTTGAAAGTCTGAATTAAAGGCAAGCTAAATAAAAATTGCACATTATTTGGTTACTTGCCTTTTTATATATGCATTACCACATTTGTAATTATGTTGAATTAGACATATTTCATAGAAGCTTAAAAATTTCAACATTTCCATTGATAATCTTCAATTTTAAGTCATCTTATAATCAAACTAGAATGTCCACTCATTGTTATCCAAATTAGCACATAAATGAATCATTTTTCAATCATCTAATAATTATTAAGCTAATCATAATCATTGGACTATCATTATGAAATGCCACATCAATGTTATCCATGTCATTACATTACATTCATTTAAAAATTATATAATAATTGTTAGGTTGTTTTTTCCTAGTCATTCTATAGTCATATTCATAAGCCATGTCATTGTTTTCCACATCATTTTAACCACAATCATTTTTGAGTTATATGAATGACAATTGGAAATCCATGTCATTTTATCTTTTCACATGGATGTTGTACATGGATGAAATAAAATTAATTTTTGTTTCCTTTCATAAAATTATCATCCATCAATGACTCAAATGACTAATTTATGACTATCTCTTATTACAAGTAGGATTCATAATTACATTTTATGACTATAGTCATTAATAAAATCATTGAAGACTTATAGTCATTTGTTTTCTTGGTTACAAAAAACAAGATTCCTTCTGTTGTGTTGTTTTTTTCCCATATCAACACAACCATATAGAACAAAAAAAATTGGACATTAAAATAACCAGAAGAAAATAAAAAGCTTTAAACATTGACATAACTATAAAAAAAATATATATATATTTTTAATATTGGTTGATGTTTCCACACATCAACACTACCATAAACCTCATGAAGCTTGTGAATTGTTGGGCCCACGCATCAATAGAACCCCCAAAACACTAAAAACCCATATGAACTTTTGACTTCTTACCTTCACATGTAAAATTTTTTATGAATTGCTACCCTGATGCATCAACAAAACCACACCAAAATTGATAGTTTGAAAGTTGAACCCTCGTGCTTACAAAAAGAATACAAACCTTTTGGAAATCAAACTCCCAAGCATCAACCTATTACCCCACAATGCTTATTCATGATTGGGGTTCCAGAAAAAGGAAAAAAGATTTTAAGACTTTTGTGGGGCTACTTTTTACAAATAACATTTACTTGAAACAAATTTACTTGTGAGGAAATTTAAATGTTCCAATTTAAAATAATACATGTGATGGTGGTGAGTTTTCACATTCATATATAATTGTGTATGAATATTTTGGTTTATAACTAAAAATGTAGAAAATCCTAGAATTTTTTAAAATGAGTTTCAATGGACAACCAAACATGTATTTTGGCAAGATTATTTCCTGCACATGTGACCTGCACCTAAAGCTAGACATTTTGAGCCCATTGTTCATATAATGTTTTTGTCAAATGGTTAATAAATGAGTCCTTTTCCTTGCAGCCCTTTCTTTCAAAATTTCAAGACTTTGAAATTTTTGTATAATTTGGTTTTTCATTAAGTTCATTTGATGAACATGTATTTTCATAGAAAGGAAGATGTTTTTGTTGTAGGAAAAGTTTGAAATCAATTGTATAACTTTATGCATTCCTTGTGATTCCTTTAAAAAAAATTTATAATTTAAACACTTGATATAGCTAGTTTATAGGATTCAAAATGATATTTACATAGTATCCAAATTATTTTAAAATATTTTTATTAATTTAACAAGACATCATTTTATTTATTGGCAATCCATTACAACCATAATAATGTAAGATAAATAAAAATCCAAAATTGTCTTTTTCAGTCTTATAAATATAGGTCATTCCTTTTTGGTACCCCAATCGTGAATACACTCCACACATCAATAGAACCATACAAATAAAAATACAAACTTTTGGAAGTTAGATGTCAAATCCCAAAACATTAAAAAAAATTTAAAATGACTTTTGACTTGGTTCCCCCATGCATCAACAAAACCCAAAAATAAATGAATTTTTTTGGAAGACACCCCCAAACACTAATAGAACCAAAACAAAAGGGAAAACCATTCATCAATGGAACAATAAAACAACATAATCAAAAGATGTTTATGGTCACTTGACCTTTTTTGAAGACTACAATTGTCTTCTTGCCCACCTCACAATGGGAAAATTGCAACAAAGATTCCAACAACAAAAGAATATGATTTGCAAACATCGCAAATCATATAGGAGCTCAAAAGAATTTGAATTACTTGCTTGCTCAGTCGATTGAAATTTAAATATTCTTGAAATAGATTTTTTTTTCAATGAACTTTTTTTGTTCTTCAATCAAGGTGTTTTCACATGTGAAAAATTGATCCAATGTGTTTTCCTTGGCTCCTTCACATCCAAAATGAACATCATTAAGTGAGTTTTTAATAACAACAATTAGGTGATCCAAGTTATCAACTCCAAGCTGAAATCATCAAAGATTTGTGATAACACTAGTAACGTTCAATTTTTTTCCAATTTCAATCTATGAGCCTACAATGCCAAGTACTTGATGAACTAAAAATGACACATGCAAGAATTGCATTTTATATGTTGCCCACCACCTTAAGGGATTTTTGGTTTTTACTAATCATACGCATAATTGTCAAAATATATGAGTTCATATTCAATGTTGACATGATGGCATCATTAACATAAACAATTTGCCCAAAAAATAGTCATCATCTTCAAGTGTTGTTGGGTCTGTTGTTGTCACATGTTTCCAATATGTAGGTAAAATTGCAACAAGAATAGGTACATAATTTCAACATCTTTATTATGTAACAACATTAATAGCAATTATATTGTCCACATAATCCTATGACTTTCATGTTTTAAAAATGTGAGTCCAACATGATTACTAACATGTCATGTGTTATGGCATTAACGTAGAAGCTAGAGATTACCATAAATGGTGTTAATACACTAATCACTTGTGAGTTCATCCTTAATGTGAACTCCAACAACTTTGAATCAAAGTTGCCTCAAATTTAAAGTTAATTTAAACTTTGAATTCTAGCCATTTCATATTTCATTAAAATACACAAGGTGAAAGTAGATGCAAATGCATTTGACAACAACCAAAATCTTTGACTTTGATTTAATGCACATTGTTTGACCACCAATAATAAAATATCCATAAGAGTTTAAGCAATAGCTTGTGTTTGGCACACTAGCACTTATGATGATAAAACCAAAGACTATTATTGCCCATATAACAAATGGATATTACATTTCGATACTCCAATGTTTCTTGGAACATAATTATTCATGATGCAAATTATGTCTTTAAAGGTGAACTTTTATCATATTTATTGGTAGCCTTGCAATAATACAATAATCCTTCCATTCTTGTTTCCCTTTCCCATATTTAAAAATCTAGGTTATAGTCTTTTGCAATGATGTTTGAACATTTTTAAAACTCATTTTTGAAATCCAACACACATTTTGGAATCGTCATAAGCATATTGACATGCCTTGGACATGGCATGGCCAAAACATGATCCCACAAATGGATTGGTTAATTGAAAAAGAAGACAAGATATAACATTTGCTAATGTTGAAGTCAAGGTATTGAGATTTGACCTTTTGTCCTTGACATAAGTAATGATTTTGTCAAGTAAATCAAAAAAATCTAGTAAGACCTTTACTTAGTTTGCCATGGTTAGACCTATTGTGTTATGCACTTAAAAAAATCCCACTAGGTGAAAGCACATTATGGGGGGCCCATTTTAAGCAAGAAAATGTACTTTTTTGGGGTATGTTTTGGGGTAATTTAATCTAATGTTTTGATGAACATATAAAATGGATTTTGATACAAAGGTTTGCAACATAATCGGTGTACCAAAAAAAGGAAAAAGGACTCCAGGACTTTTATGGGGCTATTTTTTGCAAAATAATTGGGGTACCAAAAAAAAAGAAAAAGGACTCCAAGACTTTAATGGGGCTATTTTTTGCAAATAACATTTATTTGAAACAAATTTACTTGTGAGAAAATTTGATTAGTCCAATTTGAGATAATTCATGTGATAGTGGTGAATTTTGACATTTATACATAATTGTGTATGAATATTTTGGTTTATAGCCAAAAATGCAAAAAATCTTGGAAAATACCAAAATGGGTTTTAATGGACAACCAAACGTGTTTTTTGGCAAGATTATTTCCTAAACATGCGACTTGCACCTAAAGCTAAACATTTTGAATCCATTGAACATAATTTTTTGTCAAATGGTTAAAAAAATGAATCTTTTTTCTTGTAGTCCTTTCCTTCAAAATTTCAAAACTTTGACATTTTTGTATGATTTGGTTTTTCATCAAGTTCATCCACTGAACACGTACTTTCATAGAAGAGGGCATATTTTTGTTGTACAAAAAATTTGAAATCAATTGTATGACTTTATGCATTCCTTTTGATTCCTTAAAAAAAATGTAGTTTAAAAATTTGATATTGTTAATTTACAAATTCAAAATGACATTTACATAGTATCCAAATTATTTTAAATTATTTTTATTAATTTAACAAGACATCATTTCATTTGTCGGCATGCAACAATCCACTAAAAAACTATAATAATGTAAGATAAACAAAAATCCAAAGTTGTCCTTTGTAGTCCTTAAAAAGTTAAACATTCCTTTTTGGTACCCCAATTGTGAATGGAACCAATTTTTGTTATTTTAAAAATGAAAGTAATTTTAAAACAAAATGTTTTTTCTCAATACACTTATGCTTGATTAAATAAAAACTTGTCTAGATGTTTTTTGTGAAATAATGTGAGTCAAACTTTTTAATTGTAATTGAAATGGTACAATCAATTCATATTCAATATATCACTACCTACTTCATCAAGTTTTGCAATTATTTCAATACTTTTAAAAGTACGTTTGCACTTTGCAATATATTGTGACAACATCTATTTTCTCACAAATATACTTTTTAATCATTTAATATAAACAAAAGAAGTAAATTCCTTTTACAATTACATTATTTGGCAATTGAACTATTTTATTTTGAATACAATTTATGAAAAACTCTTTTAATATTGGCTTGGTGGAAGTTGAAAGTTGTATAATTTTGAAAATTTTTTTTGTGACAACATGTTTTGGCCACTGTAACCTACTTTCACCCCATTGTGACATGTGTGGGCTCTTATAAATTGTTAATAAAATTGACAACCATGGCAAAGGTGTCATGTCCACCACAAGACATTCAAAGATCAAAAAATGCCATGCATGTAACTTAAGAAGTAAGTAAGGGAAGATCATATCTTTCCTTGGTTTTTTACACAATTTTTGGTAGCACATTTATCACCAATGTTGAGATGGAAACACAATATGCGAACATTGTTTTAAAATCATGCGCCTTAACCATGGATTCTCAATAGAGGACAATGGATGGTAACCTTTTGCAATGTATACTTGACTAAGTTTTTAAGAAAGGCATGTTGTGTAGGGTCAATTTTGTTATAAGGTCATTGATTGCCAAAAAATTCAATGATCACAAAGGAGGGATTTTCTTCCTTTTTTTTGTTTTTTTTATAGATTTCCACATCTTTCAACTTTCTGCATTAAGAACAAATCTCACTTCTCATGCTTTTCCACATGTTCACGAGATATATGTTTTTTCAACAATGATGTCCGATGGCCTTTGATATAATTCACAAGGCCATTATTTTTTCCATGGGAAAGATTAGCATCAACTGGATTATAATGGAAAAAAATGCATCATATGAATTGGGGACTACAAGAATTAATTTGTGCACCATCATTGACAGCAGAAAACCCCAAATAACTTGTAATGCAATGCCAAGGATACCATATGCTTTGGTTGTGCAAAAGTTGTGGAAAAGTAAATGCTCCATATGCATCTCCTTCAATATTTCATGTTTCTTGTGGTCTTTGAATAATATTTTTAGCAAGAAACACAAATTCACCATACTTGTTATCAATTTTAAACATTATTGTGTTAAGGTGAATGCCAATTGTAGATGCCATCTAAAGTTGCTGCATCTTCTTAGTTGCAATATGAACATAACAACAAATAACAAGAAAACATGGGAAGGGTGAACTGATGCAATGCTATTGCTGCATCCTTTTAGCTATAACAAGAAACACATTGACAACAAAAAAGGAAAATGGCAAGGGAGGAAACATAACATTTAGAAATTGAAATTGTTTCTTGTTGTAGATTTATTACAAACTTGAACACAATGCAACAATAACGTAGACTAGATGACATAGCAACAACATTGATGATGCAACAACAACTAAATTAGATGATGTAACAACAATGTCGACAATGCAATAAAACATAGACTAGATGATGAAGCAAGAACATTGGCTTGTGAAAAATAATAAATAAAAGTGAGAAACCTTACCTTATGAAAAAAATTGTTGTGCGTGTTGAAGATTTACCACAAACCTTAGCCTAAACATTGTCGTGAGTGTTGGAGGTCTACCACAAACCTGAGTAGGTGCAAGGGTTGAAAATCTACCACAAACTTGAGCATGAGCATTACCATGAATGTTGAAAAGCTACCACAAACCCAAGCAAGCACACTATCATGGAGATTCGCTGCAAAAATGAGAAAATAAAAACTTGCAGCAAGCAATGAGAAGAAGAAAAACCTACAAGCAACACAAGCAAAGAAAAAAGAACAAAAAAAGAAGGGAAAGGGATGGGAGAATACTTGAAATTGTCAAAATTGCCAAATATCCCAAGAAAGAAGAAAGGCCGCCATAAAACATAAAGTCAAGCTCAAGCATTAAAGAGGGCAAAGCTTTGATGAGGACAAAAAGAAACAACTTAAGTCTCAACATGACAGGATGAGGAAACCTTGAAAGCTCAACTCAACCCTAACAAGATCCGGAACTTGACAACAGAAAGAAACAACTTAAGTCTCAACATGACAGGATGAGGAAACCTTGAAAGCTCAACTCAACCCTAACAAGATCCGGAACTTGACACACAACAATCACATTGTCAATCATCATCAATCACATTGTCAAGTGACAAATTTTGGGTTTAGGGATTCTTTTGCCCAGTTCCTAGACAAGTGTCTAAAGACGAATCTTGGAACTATGTGGATCTCCGGTTCGGGTTTACATCTGGCTTCAAATTGCTGGATTGGGTTCTGGGTATGGGTATTTGTATCCGGATCCTTATCCGGAGGTTCTTACACGCCCAGACGGATACTCGGCCAACACTGGTGTTTATTCTTTACTCCTTACGTGATGGGGGGGGGGGTGGGGGTAAGATTCTTCCCCAGGACGGATTATATTGATTTGCATGGAAAGTTGGAATTAAGGTAATGTGTGTGTGGGAAGGGATTTGGATTAGAATTTGCTGCTCTAATCACACTTTTGTTCAGCAAATTAGTTTGTAATATGTCTATGGCGACAGTGTGTGTTGAGGGTCTTGTTCTTGCTTCCTTGCTTCCTTCCTGGCATGGGTTGAAGCGTAAGGCGGCGAGTTTGCGTGCATGCGTGGGGGAGTTGTTGTTGTTGTTGTTGCGTCAAAATCTCTCCTGAGTTTGAAGCCCGATGATCCTCCCACGATGATGATGACCTTTGTTTCGAAGCAGTAGTTGAAGCTTGAATGCTCTGAGAGAGAGAGAGAGAGAGAGAGAGGGGTCTTGTGGAAGTGGAAAGTAATGGACAATGAAGAGCATAGTGAGGGTTTTGGAGCAACTGGTGGAGAAGAACAAAATTCAAGCAACCTGGCGTGGAAATCATTGAAGAGAGGGTTTGGTACGGGAGGCGGGAGGAACTGGGGAGCTTTGCTGCTGGGATGCATAGACTACTGTCCGCGCATCAATATGTCTTGGAATGTATTCCAGCTTTGTGCGGGCCTGAAGGTGATAGGATCGTTCATGATTTTCGTAGTTGTATCCATTGTCGGAGTTTCCTATTATGCTGTTGTGATCGCCAATTACACTCCACAAGTTTTGAAAGGCGGATCAGCAGCAACTATTGCGACTGCTCTTCTTGTTCTCATTCTCTTCCACGTCCTGGTATACCAATTTCTCCCCCCCCACTCTGTGTGTGTGTGTCTGTCCTTTGCCTCTTGTGACTTTTTCTCATCTCACTGTTTCTTTCTACTAACTCTATTTTATGTCAAGCCATTTTGTTGTGGCCATTCACTAGTTCTCACCTAAGTTCTAACCCTATTTGATGCTCCCACCCTGTTCTGGTCATATCATACAGACAATGCAAATCTGGCTGAAATTCAATTCATATTTGGGGTTCTGTCTTAAACAACACTTCACACCACATTCCTGCCAATCTTTTGTAATCTTCACTATGTATATCCAACCTCAGGCCTAGGTTTAATGGGTGGCAACTTATGTAGGTAGGATCTATGTGTTTGAACATTGTAGACTTTCAAGGTATGTATGCTAGATGGAATGTAAAACAATCTGATCTCCTACATGAGTAAGATGGGTGCAGTTGGCAATGCTCCTGTGGAGCTACTTTGCAGTGGTTTTCACAGATCCAGGGGGTGTGCCACAAGGGTGGAGGCCTTCTTCTTCTTCATCAGAGGATGATCTTGAGATGCAATCGTCACCACTAGTAGATCAAACAGTTGAAATGATGACTGTAGCAGCAAGTCTAGAGATCACACCTCAAAGTGCAAATGTCCGCTATTGCAAAAAATGCTGCCAATTTAAACCCCCACGTTGTCACCATTGCTCTGTCTGTAAGTTTTCTATATTTTCCAACTCATTGTAGACCTCCAACTGGCTTCAAGGTGAAAGACCATCCAGGTTCAGATTGTCAAAACGGTTAGCCTTAGCTGAAATGACAGTACTCAACTCTTGGCTCTAGTTCCTTCAATGTAGTTGTTGATTTGTCAAACTATGTTAGGTTTGGGCTTACAAGTCAATGGTGACCTGAAGCCATTCAATCATGACAAAGTAACCTTAAATCCTGTGGTGTTTCCAAGAGTGATTGAGTTTTGATGATCAATTTAAAGCTTTTCTGTTAGCTTAGGTGCATCAGTTGGTGCTCACTGGGAAGCACAGTTTCATTAAGATTTATATTTTTCTGTACATCTGTGTATCTCAGTGTAAATCTGTGTATCTTAATGTATTGTTTTAGTTGCATCTTCTTCTTCTTTTAATTAATTAATTAATTTTTTGGGGAGCTCTATATTGGGTTTTTGCCTAAGTAAACTTTATGTGTTGGACAGGTGGGCGCTGCATATTGAAAATGGATCACCACTGCATTTGGGTAGCCAATTGTGTTGGAGCTCATAACTACAAGTTTTTCCTTCTGTTTCTTGTAAGTACTGGCCATTATCCCAGACCTTGGCGCAATGTTCAGGTTGGAATGTTGATGCATGCAAAAACCTTGACTGTATCCAAGGTTGTATAGATGTTCAATGCACTTGTGAATTTGAGAACCCTAATCTGTTCTGGTTTTACCCTTTGAGGATCTCTAAAGCAAAATGCTGTTCTAACACCAATTGATTCCAACAACAAAAGGATATGCAGCTTTCTTTTGCAAACTTCTTATTTATTGGAAGGGTTAATGTTACAGCTGTACACATTTTTAGAGACAATGTTGGTGACAGTGGCCCTTTTGCCACCATTCATTAACTTTTTTGGTGATATTGAGGAGGATTCTGCTTTCCCGAATGATCTTGCAACCACCTTACTTGGCCTTGGTGAGGACCTAGATGCAAAGTGCTTGCAGTGGTTTCTTGTCCTTATGGTCAGCAATTGATCATGGAGTAGTATACCTTAGTGTGTGCTTTTTAAATGCTGAATCAATCCCAGTTGTAGTTTGCATTTACAAATCACCTCAGACTTGAACCCTACTGAAAGAAGCCTTGCAGGGTCCACTCCCAAAAACTTTACAGCAGGTTGTAGCTTGGTCACTTCATGTGATTTTAAGTAGACAAAATAGAGTATTCATGCATGGATGTGGTAACATGTCTTCAGAGGGTTGGCTATTTTAAATGACTTGCAAGTACTTTGTTGGTACAGCACTGAACAAGTATGGTTGTTGAACACAGTGCTGAATCTGGCATTTGCACTCAGTTTGCTTGGCTTCCTCATCATGCACATGTCTCTGGTTGCTGGCAACACTACCACTATTGAGGTACCTTTCTTTTCTTGGTCATCTTGTTTGATTAGCTATGCATCTTGCACACTTAGGTGACATTATGACTTTCTTTCTGTAGACACAGACCTCTGGAAATGCAACAGGAACTCAGGATGCAGATTTTGTATAATTGTTTGCCCTAATTTTTGAGCATAGTATTATATTCTGTTGTACACCCATTTTTGGGAGCTGATGAAGTCAGAGAGGAGTATTGACAGCTAATCATTGCCATTCATGATAGAGGTGATGGTCTGACACTCTCAAGGTTATGACAACACTCATAATTATCATGTTTGTTTGGGTTTGGCCAAAAATGACACAACTTTTCTTTGGTCGGCTTACATGTTTTTGTAGAGTTTCTCTCTGCAATCAATCACTATATATTCTTGGTCATCTTTTTTCCTTTTAGCTTCATCTCTTCTATCATAGGCATATTCATCCCTAGCCCTGATTGGATGACTCAGAATATTGCATAATTGCACTGTTCAACATCACCATGGTGTGAAGGGTCCAATAATTGGCAAAGGCTTGCGGTGACCCAGGGGACCCATTCATACCCAGTGCATAATATGAACATGAACATGCATTGCTGAACTGAATTCTATTTCATCTGACAATAGAGAAGTTTTTTAGAGCAACATCTCAAGCAGACAGATTCATTTCCATTTACAGTATGATTTTCTCCTATGAAGTCTTGGCTGTCTGATTTTGTGAGATGCACTACCTGAAGGCTGAGAGGACCAAGTAATGAGCTAGCTCACCAAACCATTCTCCAAAGTTAGTAGCTCCAGAATGGTTTGGTGGCCTCAAGGATCTTGTGGAGGTGCCCTGGTAATAGAGGGTGCATGTTCAAAGACGATGAACTTTGTATAAGCAAAATTAAGTTGTGTAGAATTCAAGTAGAGCTTGTTCTATAATGGTGGCTGATGTTGGGAATCTCTGTTTCTTTGGTTTGTTAGACATATGAAAAGAAGGCATCTACAAGATGGAGATTTGATTTGGGATGGAAAAGAAACTTTGAGCAGGTAATTGAGGTTCTGTGTTCACACTGCTTTGTGTGAAATCTCAGACAATTCAGGGTGGGACATCATTGACAGAGTGCTTTCATTTATGACCTGATTGCAAGATTGCCAATTTGTCAATGTAGCTCTCATTCTTTTGAGCAATGCTAATGATGTTTTGTTTTGGGGGGGGGAGAAAATTGTGGCAGGTGTTTGGGATGAGGAAACTTTATTGGTTTGTCCCACTGTATGCAGATGATGATTTGAGACAGATGACAGTACTGCAAGGTCTTGATTATCCTCTCAGATTAGATATGGATGGCCAAGGGCTTTAAGCAATCCTGGCAAGAGATCACATTGTTGTCATGGACAACACTAATCACTTGCTTGTGCAACTCTACCACCCACTGGAAACAGGGTTGCTGTGTAATGTATTTGTATGTGTCTGTTTTGGTATAACAGGAAAGTTGAAGCTTCCTTTTGATTTGGTTGCTATTTACTAGGGCCTACCTGTGGTTTGTCTTTCTTGTGAAAACAGGAAAGCGGAAACTTTCTCCTCATATGACACCATTCACCATGGCACTAGTCCATGTAGGTATTACTGTAGTTGAACTATCACCATGATTACCAGTTAGCAGATATTGTGCTCATACTATGGTTCTCAACTTTTGACCTCAGTGGCGTTGAATCCTAATAGACTGCTTAAGAAACAACAGTTATTGTGTGTACAGGAGTGTGCCTAAGGAAGGATGTGTTCTTTCTCACTCCATATTGTTTTCTTTAGGGCTACTGATTAACCCAAGATTCAGAAGGCCTAAACATTGGCATTTTTGACAATCATTCTTGGCCAGAAATGCAGGTATTAACATGATTTGTATTGCCTCATGTGGATTCCAATATTTCATATTGGAGCTGTCTCTAGTCAGGTTTTGTAGCTCTAAGAGTTGCTTGTAGCTCCAATGGTGGGCTTAATTAGTCTTCTGAGACTCATCAAATTCTATATAGAACAAACAAGAGGTTTACATGACTGAGAAAGTCTTTTGTTTCATGTTTCTTCCTTTGGAATCTTCAAAATGATTATCCATGGACTTATTGATACTTGGTGAGGAACTTTCAAAGCCCGATTTGTACCTAGAAGAGCATGCTCTTGAAGTTCTCCATCAAGATCCTCTCTCTTGTTCCTTATTTGGTTCCTTTTCTTGGGTGCTTTTTCTTTTTGTGTTTCTCTATCTCCCTCTTTCCTCATTTGGTTCCTTTCTTGGGTTTCTTCTTCTTGTGTTCTGGCTTTCTTAATCCAGCATATGGATATTTCTCAATGCCCATGAGGGTTATTCCCTTTCATCTTGGATTCCTTGGTCATCTCTTTTCCTTTCATGTTTTGGCTGAACTAGTCAGCATCATGGCCAAGTCTTCCTGTTACTACTGCTCTTGATTTCACAGAAACCTAGTACATTGGGGACCGTATGATGTGCATACTTCACTCACTGCTAGGAGTTAATGAAGTCAGTGCAGATGTTATGGTAAGCTACACACTGACTGCATTTTGCTGTTGAGCATCATTGAATATTGTGGAGACCATCAACTGCTCATTTTTCTTCTGTGTTTCCCAAGCATTGGATCTTATGTCTTATTACAATATTCTTTAGGGAAACATACCTGCCTGTGATGAGAATCTTGATGCCCTGATTGGCTACCTCTTAGGTCATGAGTTATGCACAATAACCTCGGACTGTTGTTCCATTAGTGACCACTCAGCACAATCTACTGACATTGACTCTCATTGGCTCAATGATCTACAACCCCATTACTTCTTGAATGAAAGGTAATATCCCTTCATGGATGAGAAGAGGTTGCCATGATCCTCGCTAGGGTCAGTTATACCCAGTAACCAGCTCAAGACTGCCATTTGCATAGCTTGTTACACTGCGAGTAAGATCAAAATATGATAGTCTCAAAATGAGCAACTAATGATTAAGAAAGCCAGAACACAAAACATGTCACTTGTTGCCTTGGAGCAAAATTTAGATACAATAAATGAAGCCGATAAAACCTGAGATAAGGTGAGAACCTTTGTGTGAGAGGATGCAAGTTCTGTAGGTTATAAACATTTGCAGTTGATTCCAAACAGGAAAGTATGTTTTGGATCAATGGGAAGGTTCATGATCAATTCTCAGAATGTGACAGCACCTTACTCACACAATTTTCTGA
>Ga0209611_10004024_pt1 | contig 25245 bp, 21 predicted proteins | sample S1TSphgellanicum_3_FD_187693 | JGI IMG/M metagenome (GOLD analysis project Ga0209611, IMG submission 187693) | Host-associated microbial communities from peat moss isolated from Minnesota, USA - S1T2_Fc - Sphagnum magellanicum MG (SPAdes) (version 2) | ecosystem: Host-associated > Plants > Peat...
TTTTTTTATTTCTTTTTTTTTTTTTTTTTTTTTTTTTTTTTTTTTTTTTTTTTTTTTTTTTTTTTTTTTTTTTATTTTAAATTAAAATCTTTCTTTTTTTTTTTTTTTTTGGGGGGGAGTTTTAAATTTTCTATTTTCTTGGGTTTTTTCTAAATTTTTTCCCTTGTTTTTTTATTTTATTTATTTTTTAGGCTTTTTGTACTTCTTGAAAATTTTGGTTTTATATTTCTTGTTTTATTTCTAATTTTCATTTTCTACAATGTTATATATATATATCTTGTTATTTTAAATGATGTTTTAATAAAAAATTTAGGGGTTTAAATGTTATTGTTAATCTAGTTTCTTTTTTTCTAATTTTTTTTTCTTGTTTGTGACTTTTTTTTTGTAATTTTTGAAAATTTTATTTATCGCTTTTTTATTGTTGGTTTTCTTTTTTCCTTTCTTTTGGTTTTTTCAATATTTTTTTTGGGGTTTGTAATTTTAATTATTCTTTTTGTTTCTATTTTGCATGTGTGTGGGAAAAGGTAAACCCATCCTTTGTGTGTTGAGCAATTGCTTGAACAAAGACCCATGCCACATGCAAGTGGAATCATTTGTGAAATGATGGACTATTAATAAAATTGACATTGATGCCCACAATGATAAGAATCATTTTTTCCAAGTTGCTCCCTCTATTAATCATTCCAACATGGGGTGTGGGGTCCATCTTCCGTGTGTAATGATCAAATTAGAGAAGGATGAAAATCTTGTTGGTTTAATTTGAGCTAGCAAGATTTCTTATGCAATGGGTTTTAGAGATGTCTGGGATAACCAAAATTGGACAAGATCTTCATCTAAAAAGGAGTGTGAAGAAGAAATCATTTGACTTGTGAATTATAATGAATTGGAAATTATTCATGGCTGATAAGTTCCATCACATTCAGTTTTCACTTCAAATTTGCATTGTGTTTCAAACATGTGTTTTCGAAATTATACCCATTGGTTTGTGTGTATGTCCATTTTAGGATTTGACATACCACCAAGGAGGCTTTCATAGTTGATTTGATAAAGATAATTTTGGCAAATTGGCAATTATACACCTAACAATATGTTCAATTTGCACAAAATGCAATGGCACATTATAAGATTGCAAAAGGATTATCAGTGAAATCTATTAGTGAGAGTGAGGGTGAAAGCAATTAGTTTAACATTCCATTTTTGGACTAATACACATTTTGTATCACACATATGGCATCCATGAATTTTCTATGCCACATTTTGGTAGACTAATTTAGCCTCCATGGATGTAACCCATTGGCATTGGAAATGAATTTATGTAAATTTATTTAGTTGTAAAAAGTTTGAACTTTATTTGTATAAAAAGAAGGTTATTAAGATTCATATATAATGTGTGTGCATTTTACATTGAACAAGAAATTGATTAGATGTATTGCTAATACATGAGGGTTTTGCAATTATAGTCCAAATGTTTGTGGAAGTTCCATTAAAACATAAAGGCATGATTTTGTGTAATATTTTTGTCGTAAAAAAATCCCTTATTTCAAAGTTAAAACTTTGAAAATGTTTATATATGCATGATGAGGGTATTACAATTACACTTTTGCTATGCAACACCTTTGGGATAGGACAAAACATATTCCATCAACCTTATCTTTAAACTTAATACGACCATAATGGTATTGCATAGATTTTGATCATATTTTGGTCCATGTAATACCCTAACCCTTAAACTTGACTTTAATACATCAATGATGGTATTGCATAACCCCAATAGGAATAGGGTAAATCAAATAAGGGTATTGCAATTTAACTAATTTTTTAAATTTTAGTATTATGTGAAGCCACAATTTAAATATTGATTAACAACCATATTAAGGTATTGCAAAACACAAAATGATTTAAAAAATATGCATTACTTTAATAAGGGTAATGTAGATGTGAATATGGTTGGATATGATGTGGTCAATGTGTCCATAAGGTATTACATTCTTCAATTAGATGATATGAAATATAACCTAAGCATGATGGTATTGCATAAAACCAAAATAATCTAGTAATTGTTTTTTTGAATCAAATGAGGTGAAATAAATTATTTTGGGCATGTGTATTGCATAACAACAAAATAATATAGTGCATTTGCATTACTTTGATGAGGGTAATGCTTGTGTGTATTGGGTTGGATATTATATTGTCAATGTGTCCATAAGGTATTGCACATATGAAAAAAATAAAATAAAATAGTTACAATCATGCCTACTTGGGTATTCCAAAAAATAAAATGATTTAGTGCATTTGCATTACCTTGATGAAGGTAATGCATATGGGCATTAATTGGATATGTTATTTGCAATGTGTCCTTGAGGTATTGCATTGTTTAATTAAATGAGATGAAAGTAGTTTAATAAGATTGAAGGTATTGCATTATAGTAAATTTGTTGTGTTCATGCATAATCTAGTGAAGGTATTAAAAAGAACCATGTGCAATATGATATTTTCCTTTTGCCATTGCAATATTGCATTTCAATCAAATCATTTAGTGGGTGTGCATTATCCTTATGAGGACAATGTGATAATTAATTAATTTATATATGTTTTTTGCAAGTTGTGCTAAGGGTATGGCACAAATTTGAAATCTAATAATTGTGAGGAAGTTCAATGAGGGTATTGTAAGAACGGTTACATCCGTGGATTGATGTGGCTTCAGTAAATATATCAAGTTCATTTGTAATACCTTCATATGGGATTTAATTGTTGAGTTTTATAGGGCTACAAAAAAAAATATCTAATTTAGTTGCAATACCTTCAGTTGGGTCACTACAACATTGTTTTTGATAGTCATAAAGTTATAAGATTTAGTAGGGTGGTAGGTAGGAAGGAGAACGAAACAACCTACCTAGTATATTGTAATACCTTCGTTGACTTGCATTGTCATTGCCTTGGTGGAGATTTAGTGCGTAAGTACATAGGTAAGTAGGTTATTGGGAAGGTAGGCAGGTTGGCGGGTAGGTGGGCAGGTAGGTAAGTGGGGAGGGAGGAGGCTAGGGTGCATAGGCAAGTAGTCTAAATGTAGGTAGGTAGTGAGACCTGGGCGAGTGTGAGAGGTGAGGGAAAAAAAAGTTCCCAAAAAAAAAAACCAACCTGGGCTGAGGAAATGAAAAAAAAGGTCAACTTGAGTTTGCCATCTTGGTTAGCCCAGGGACAGGGAGGGACCAAAAAGGTGCACCATCCATCCACATTGGTGCACTGGTAGGTGCTTTTGCACTCTGGCCCATTTTCTGCACAAGCAGATGATTGTTTCCACACCTACCAAAATATGGAACTGCACCCCTATCTGAAAAGAAGACATATTGTATTTTAAATAAATAAAAGTCACCCTGTCTTCACCCCCTCTCTTTGGGCCTGCTTTCACCCATTATCCCCTCTTTTAGTGGTATCGGCAAAGTAATGAAATTTTATTAAATCTCAGTATGAAATGTTGAGACTCAACATTTAATGCATAAGGTTTGACAGTTATTACAGTACTTATACATGTAGGAGCAGTGAAAATATATTTAGCAGCAATGGAGACGACGAGGAAAAAGGGAAGATAGGATGAAACTCAATTTACCACCAAAATTGGTGGGAAAACTAGTTTGGGTCGCAGATTTTTGGTTTTGTAAAATTTTCAATACCAGTTAAGGGTTCGATGCCCCATTATGCTGAAACTGGCTGTTCACGCCCCCTAATGGCCTGACTTTATGTATCACTCTATTTTATGATAACTTATTGAGCATCAATGGACTAGCACCTAAAACATGATGTGGGGGAGTGTGCATTAGTGTTGAGCATCTATCCATTAAGGCAACTTGTTTTCTTTGTCAGGTTGAGACTAGTGTTGTGTGGTACTTCCTATTTAAAAGAACTTAGAGTCCCAGTTTTGACACATTAAATTTATTTGCAGATTTTCTGGGTGGAGGTTTGAACTCAGTTTTTAAATTTTAAAACTTTTGGGTCTGATTTTAGAACATTTTTTTCAAATTCAAATTTTTTTGGGCCCTATTAAAAAATCAGGTTTGATTCCATGTACACACTACAAATTCTCTAACGTTAAAGATTCTATGGGTACAAAAATTTAGAAATATTTTATTTTATTTTATTTTAGATTATCTCAATTATTTGATGCACAGAAATAATACTCATTAACATGAGATTATGATTGTAATAGTGTGACTTGAGCCATTGGCCCAAGTGTGAACTCATTACCTAACCAATTGAATTTGACTCTTGGATTTTTTGAATTTCCAATTTCAAGGATTATTCAAATTTCAATCTCTCATGCACCTTAGGTCTAAAAAATACAAAATCATCTTCACAAAATGCTACTCATTCATCACTTTTTAATAATATTGAAAGTATACCCCAATTTCTTTACAAGATTTTTTTATTATTCAATTTTCAATGAAAAAAAATCTTCAACATTCAATAACTCTTTCACCATAAGTCTAAATGTTTAAACATTAAAAAACCATCTTAGTGCACCCTTACTCATGGAGAGCTTTCCAAGGATATCAACAACACAATGTTGGTGGTTTTTCCTCAACATGACAAATAAACCAACAAATTATCTTCCTTAATTGATAAATTAAACAAAAAATACACAAGAATGAAATAAAATAAGATACATAACAATGGAGTAAATCTTTGAAAAAATTGAAACCTCAAATCATTTGTTTCCCCTTACTTATTTTTAAAGTCTGAAATCCAAAGTACATGATCTTTTAACCTAGTTCTGACTTACTAAATATTTTATAGAGGTGTGTTTGAGCCTTGAAGATCACTTGTTTCTATCTATAGGACTAATGGAAGCTACAGTAGATCCACATGAATGCAAGTTCCTTCTAATGAAAGCTATCATAGTTCCAATGCAATGTGTAATCCTTTCCCCAAAAGGATGATCCAACAAAATAACAATTTTGCCAGAGCTCAGGCTCACGTGCTTGACAACCTCCTTCTCTAACAGTAGAGATGGCTATCTCCTTTCAAAATCCTTTCAAAGGTGTGGAACCCTAACCCTAAATCCTATTAAGGCTCTATCAATGAGGTCTTTATTTTCATTTGAAGAGCTCGACTTTCTAACCCACCATTGAGTGAAGCTCACAACCCCAAGTGCATTAGACTTTTGCTCAATTCAAGGAAACCAGCTGTGATCTAGGATCCCCTCCTCTCTGTCTCCCTCCATCCCTCCCCCAAAGATTGATCAAATACTACTACTACAGCTGAAAAGATGATAATGATGATGATGATGTTGGGAAAAGAGGAAAATCAAGACCCACACTAATAACTTACTTACACAGCTGATGATCATCATGTTGTCAAACAATTTAAGGCCCTTGAATAATTGAATCATAATAATAATGTGTTCCTTGGAAATCTTAATAGATCGTGAATCATACACATGTGGTATTAATCATGAGTGCATAATGCATACAAAACAAGCACCCCCAAGCTAATCATGATACTCTCTGGTCGTGAAGAATCAATAGAAATTGTATAGGATAAGGGCAGCCCTCGAGGCTCCTCCATGCTTTGAGGTCCCACCAAGAGGATGGTAGCCCCAGCACTGGGACCAAAAAACACCAAAGAGCCGAGAGGGCTGCCATTATCCGCCCTAATGAATGAGCAATATTTTCATGCATCTGAATGGATTTTCATCCGTCTTTGTAAGAGCACAAACCTTGCACATTGTAAGAATTCTTCTATGGCATAAGATGCCTAGGAAATATTCTGCCTGGAAGGGGACTTCCAAATATCAAAGAAAAAAATTGGCCACTCTTTGTGCATCCAAGAAACTCAACAGAACTGGATTATACACGACTCAATTCTCCACCTGTTTTCCTCTCCCCCATTTCCTCATGGAGGAAAAAATTGAACTTGCGAAGAACCCCTAAATCCAGATTTCTGGTTGGTGAGAAAAGGAGTCCAACCCCACAGATGAAAAAATTGAACTTGCAAGCCCACCCGCTCCCCCTCCTGAGTCCTCACGCACTTACATGAGACAAGTCACCCGCTTAGGCTTTTCCCACTTGTATTCCCATGTACAAGAAACCCCAAAAACAAACACACTTACACACATCAATGTTTGTTTGTTTGTTTGTTTGTTTGCCTTTTAAAAAAATTCTTTCGCACTTTTGTGATGTAGATGAATTAGTGATAATAATCTATAATCAAATTTAGTCACAAATAAGATATGGAAAAAGTATGAAATATTTAAGCATCATTCGATATTGTTGGCCTGCCTACCTATCGCAGCCTAATATACAAATCTGGCAATTTCCATTAAATTCTTTTACAGAATCTAATATAAAAAAGGCTCCCAAAAAACCCCACTTTTTTCACATTTTTATTCTTAAATCCACCAAAAACTGGTGAAAATTCAACCCAAAAAGAAAAAGGCACAATGCTCATTGCTAACACAACATTTTCCTCTCTCTCTTTGTTAAAATCCACCAAATTCCATGAAAGGGTGAATGGAGTGCATTGGGTGGCTGGGGGCACATCTTGGGTAAATGGAGAGCATAGAATGGATGAAGTGCAGTTGATTGACGGATGGAGTGCATTGGATGTATGGGGGCACATCTTGGGTAAATGGAGAGCATTGAATTGATGAAGTGCAGTTGGTCGATGGATGGAGTGCATTGGATGAATATATTTGGGGAATGGAGAACATTTGATGAATTGCAATTGGATGGATGGAATTGGATGTAGATTAGGTACATATTGGGTAAATTGAGGGCATTGAGTTGATAAAGTGCAATTGAAAGGATGGAGAGCATTGGATGGCTGTGTTAAGCATGAATATAGACTTTAAGGTATTAATTAGGTAAGGTTCAATCAAAATCACCAACATTATCCAGGTAAAAGTAGCTATAAATAATATCTTTCATTTGCCCCATGGTTATAGTTGAATAAGTGTAGGGTAAAAGGAAGTGTAAATTGGAATGTGTATAATAAGGTTACAAGTATGGCATCATTGAAAAGTGGGAAACACATTTAGTTGCACAAGTTGACATTGCAACCATGAGCACATGGCGTTATAAATGTTTTAAAAATGAAAAATAAACAAAGATAGAAAGAAACTCATTTTTGCTTCCTAATAGTTTCAAATCATCCCTATAATGGAAAATAGAGATTCCAAGGGTATCAGCTTATAATCTTGCTCAAAGTAATAAGAACAAAGAAGTATGTATATACCATACTTCAGATCACTCAATAACAACCGAGCACATTGCAGAATATGGGAGGATACAAGATGATATTTACATGCCTTTTTTCTTTAATTTCCCCCCCTTGTAACAATTACAAAACCTTGAATAAAGGTAGACTTCAAAACATACATAAATTGAGGCTTGATTAGGGTAAACTTAAGGTAAGTTCTGAGGTATTTACCATTGTTAGGCAGTTCTCACATTTTGGAAACTGGACTCTAAGGGTAAGGGTAGGGTATGTGTGTATTGTTAACTGATGGTTCTCAAAACCACAGAACCTGTTTGGACCCTTGACCAGAGGTTCTAAAAAACTCACAGAACCAGTTTGGACCCTTAAACAGGGGTATTTTGCCTTTAGGTATATCCACACAAATGACTTATCCACAACAACATATATTAATGTGCATGACATAGATTGTAGCCCTTATCACAATTAGTGCAAGTTTCAAGAATATAATTTTGCTGATTGTGAGCTTTGATCAGCTAGTCTATTGAGGACTAGCTTATACTTTGAAAACCAAATGTTGGGAAAGTAAAACTCTTCCTTTTGGCCTAAAATAGCACGTGTTGTTTCCATACTAATGAAGATACATTTGGAAAGGTTTTGGATGTGTAATTGTTTAACTATTTATTGCATGTAATACTCAAGGTTTTGGTGTGGATATTTGGAGGGTTGTGATAATTTAATCCTCGAATTGTTGTTTTATTCACCAGGAATGTAAAACCCAGTATTGGTCCCCCTATATATATGGGTGTGTGAAATTTTTTTTACCAGTCTGGAAAACTAGTACCAGATGACCACTAAAAATTCTATACCAGTCTGATCATGTATCATGTATCATGAATTTGTGATATATTGGTATGTTTATTGTTATACCAGGTGTTATATATAATGAAACTGGTATCAAGAATGGTATCAATAAGGAATAACCCATGTTATATTACACACATGCGTGGAAAGGATACTTTCAAAATAATGCTCAAAATTTTAATTGAGATTTCAGATGCTTTCAAGGTGATCTTTCACCCAATTATAGTGTTTAATCTGGGTATCTCAACTTACAAAGGCATCCCATTTTGAACCCTAGTGTGTAGTGTCCCATAGTTCAAACCTTCTCTTAACATTCTTTTCACAAAAAAATTCATCTCAGACTCTAGGCCCTTGAGGGACCCTGAAACCCTAAACTGACCCTACGATGGCAGGACACTCAACCGGGTACTGTCTAGTGGCATAGAGACCCACCCTTGTTGTGTCCTTACTCCTCCATAACCATGATCCAGCCCACTAGGCTAGCACAACCTTGGCTTATGTAGTTTTGACTCTATTAACATCATGTACAACTAGCTCTAATTGGATATACAACAGTCATTAGTGCAAAAGAGCTTTCCACATTACAGCCTTCATGTTTTGCGAACTTCCAGTCTTTCACTTTTGTTCAACAAATCAGCACAATAGAACTCACTGACAAAATTGTCTAAGAACTCTTCCTGTTGTTGAGCTTCTTTTGGAAAAAAATTGTTGTCAGAACTCGCAATCGTTGGTATTGATAATTGTTGGAAGACCAAAGACTAATTAGAGGCTTTGCTGGGCCACCAGCATCAAAACCTCCGAAATTCAAACATAGGATAATAGTATCTTTAGCAATTTGGTGACTGAGTGGGTATCAGACTTTCAGACGAACCTACTCATGGTTCTGGCTTTGAGAATTGTTACCATTTTCAGGTGTAAGATCCCACCACTCTTAAGGAGTAGGCCTGAGAGCCCTCATCTTTTCAAAAAGCCTGGTGAGAGAACAGTTGCCTTCAGACTTTCTTGCTTTCTTGAAGAACAGATGTACAATTTTCCAGTGGTACACAGGTTTCTTGCAGGCTTTGAACTGTGCAGTGCAATATGATTTGAGCTCTAGACACAGAGAGATGGAACTGGTCAATTATATTACTGGCACTTTGTTTGCAAAGCTGCTGTTATCTCTTCAGGATACTGTCCACTGGATTCTCCAATAAAACAAATTCAAACTCCTTGAATAACCTCTAAGCTCACTGCCACCAAAAAGGATGCAACATGAAGCTTCAAACAAGCGCATGGCTGCCTATCAGAGAGTGTCATGATTCATACATCAATCTTTAATTCAGTACAATTAATTCCAATAATTACATTCTTATTTTACTATGGAGTTAAGAGTGTTTTAGGGACATGAAATAATATTCAAAATAAAGGCAAGCACAAATCAAAGCAGGATAACCATGTTTCATGCTTATACTGATCTTCTAATGAACTTGACACACTTCACTACAATTTCACAAATGTGGAGAAAGAAGGGAGGAGCATTGGAAATGCAAGAGCTAACTTGCAATTGATGCAAACTTGAATGCTGGAGCATAAACTGAAGGAGCTGGGCTTGGATGCAGAAGCTTTCAATTGAAGAGCCCACTTGTAAGCAGGAGCTCCAATAATTCAGCCCCGATAAAGGAGCTTGCTTGTAGGTCAAAAGGGGCTCATATGTGATGCAACTGCTAATTTAACAGATCCAAACATAAAGTTCACATCCATGGTATCACCTGAACAGTGAGAAAATCATACCAAGCCTCCAATTCTTTGCATTAACAAAACCTCTTTGTGAGGTGCCTCTCCTCACCATCCACCACCTAACCAACTCTCTAATTTCTTGTATCTGTACTGGATTGATACAATTGCAACTGAGACACCACACAAGGACTGGTTGCCTCATGATCAAGTTAAAACTCCAAATCTGGACCCATAGTGAAAGAAAAGCAGTTGTGTTCGGACAGAACATCAAATGAGACCCCAAACATCTGCATGCTGCTGTAGGTCTAACCACACATGAGATAATGCTCAAAAGTAATTCAATACTGCTAGTTTTTCAGCATACCTCCTAACTATCCCTATCCAGTATGCTCGATAGAATATTCTTCTTCACTGTGAACTCATCCACTTTATTTGGGTTGACAGACTGCACATGACCAGCACAGATTACATTCAGTACTCACATCTACAAAATCTCATGAGCAGATCAACTGAGTTTTTCGTGTAAGGGCACATTCCAAAAGAGAATACAACTTACCCCAGAAAGCAAGCGTGACAGTCGATCAGCTTCCTTCTTCACATATCCATCACCTTTTTCGATTATACTTTTCAAGACCTTCAAGTAGACTTTCCCATACCTGTCATTCAACCAAGTTCTGTCAGGAGGTGATGCAAATGGAAATGCAGAACATTTTGATGCCCACCTCAGATTCACTGTTCCATAAATGCTAGGCAGTCCAATAGGAAGTTGCAGATTATATTTCCGCTTGTGTATGTTAGTGAACAATAGGCCTTGCACACAAGAAGCATGCTTTGAGCAGCAGACATACCCAGCAGCTGCACCTTCCAGCTTGGAGGCTTCCTCTTCTGCCTTCTTTAGAATGTTACTTCGCTCCTCTGGCTTTGCAGACAAAAACTCAGTAACAACTTCATCCAAACTGGAGACCTTCCCAGCCTGCAAACACCAGCATTAGCTCACCATATGCCTGAACCATGATACGAGTAAGGCAAGATGTCAACTAGCATTGCTTTTATAGAAATACAACATTATTAGAGTTCTCAGACATAAGGAAAAAACTTACATTATCATTCAGCCCGCCTGTGGTAGTGCGTGAAGAGCCAGTTCTCTCATTCAAGAAGTCTACAAATCCTTCTAGTGTTCTGCTAGTATCATAGTCCTCACCATCCTTGTTGTTTTTGGGGAAAAACTTCAGAGTAGGATAACCACTCACTCCATACCTGTAAATCAAAAGATGCAAATTTACTTCAGGCAACTGAAATTGGTACAACCTCTGAATGTCAACAGATGAGCCACAATCAAAACAGAGACATTTCTATATGCAAGTCCAGAACAGAGGACCACATACGGAAAAATGAGGGCAAAAAGGCCACCCATCTATGATTCCATTGTTAGTGAATAACCTTTATGATTAGCTGTGAAGAGCAAAAAGATTTGATTCCAAACCATTTGAGAAACAGATTTGACATCTTAGACAGTCCACAAAAACCACCATGGAAAGTACAGAAGAGATTTGAAAAGTCTGCAAAAGGACATACTTTTCACCAAGACCACTGTGTGCATCAGCATCAAGTTTAGCGATCACAACATCCTTCTCACCCTTGTAAGCTGCTGCCACTTTCTCATATACCTGCACATCAAGCTCTCACACTAAATGCCTGGATACTACTGCCTCGGGAAAGTCAAGCCTATCAGAGAATGGGACTTACTATCCAACCTGATCCAAACCATGTGACAGGCTAAAGTTTTGAACTTACAGGGGCAAGACTCTTGCAGTGACCACACCTGCATTCAAGATGACACCCACAAGAACAAACATAGACACCAAATCAGCAATATGTGGGACAACAAATGAATCTGTCTACACCAAATCTCATAGTAGAACATTGACTACCGGACACCTGCCTGCCTCTCAAGGCTCGCAGATAGAATGGTGCAAGGACATTTAAGGTCCGAAAAGTCAAGAATTTCATGAACATACCAAGGTGCATAGAATTCCACTAGAACGTCTTTTGAGGTGTCCAGAACAATTTTGTCAAAATTTGCTGGAGTTAATACCACAACTTCTGATGGTGCTGCTGTAACTTTTCCTCGTGTACCTGCGGAATATTTGGTCATTTTCATTGGGTTCTAGCAAAGTCTTCTGAGAGAATGCAAATCACCAACCTCAGAAAATCCAACTGTTGAACAACCAATAACTGTATGAATATTATGTTCTGATAGACAACAAACCATTATGCAAATCCTCAATTTCCAGTAATGGGAACAACTCAAAGGATTGAAGGATGCTAACCAGCTTCATTGTTAACAAACTCCACCAATGCATCAACAGTGCGGCCACCTGAATAGCTGTACATGACCAAAATTGAAATCTCTTAAGTGCATATGCCCAAAAAACCAAAGATTGGTGCTTAAAATCCACTGTCTACAGTTCATGTTTATGATGCTACCAAATGTAATACCCTAGATGCTGAGCCAAGCTCATCACCAAGAACAGACCCTCAATGCAAAAGTTTGTAACATACTCTTTAGGTTCCAGAGAGCCCTTTGGAAACCACTTGATGGTAGGAAATCCTGTAACCCCAAACTTGGAGCACAGTGGTTTGTGATCATCACAGTCCACCTGGAGCAAACACATACACCACAATATAGCCCAATTACAAACTCCTGGGGATAATTTGGTAGCCGCTAAGGGAAAAACACAACACTCATACACAACATAAAAGTACCCAGCCCCATAAAGTAAGAACCCCACAACAAACAAAAGAAAGAGAAACTACTCATACACCCATACATCTCAAAGGAGGATAATGACATCCCAAATCAAACCTCTGTAGTGGTCAGGTGTAGTATTGTTGCACAGTGTGCTTTCACTACCTAATTGCCTTAGTTGCAGCTACGTGTGGTTGGCCCAGTGAGGGTAGAAACCCAACACAATAGAGTAGAAAGGTTTCACAATACATCTTACAACTGCTATTTTGCTGTGCCATCTGACCTACAGGTACTATGCAGCTGCATGAAAGCAGTATCTTTACAATATTGTATCATGAAGGCACCAGACAATCACAAAGGACCTGATGAAATTTAGTTGAGATCCTAGGCAGATGCTAATGAGAATCTCAAGGCTCAGATGAGGTTTCCCTGTCTCCTCCTAATTCTCAACACTGGTGATCAAACTTTTTCTACCAGATCTAGCTAAAGCCTTCACAAGTGAGAGGGGGGTTAAGAATAAAATGCAGATCCAAATTCAGCTCAATGTTGAACACTCATTTCATGTTCAATATGATGGCCTATATGAAAGGGATCTGAAATCGAGTCTGGATCATTACACCTTTATAGCTACACAAATGAAACAGACACACTGCAACAAGTACACAGAATAACAATAGAAAGTGGACAAATTCCGAGAAGATACTGTCTTTTTTTTGTGTGTGACTGACAGGATAGCCTTGGCAGCAGCAACCAGATAGGGTTGAGAGTGGCGGCTTTTTTTACCTTGGCGATCAAGACATCCTTGTTTGACTTGAAGGCTTCTCCTAGCTTCTCAAACTCGGGAGCCAACTTCTTGCAATGCCCACACCTGAAGAGTACCAGAGCAAGGGAAAAAAAAGCACGATTTTTTTATTATTGAAACTGTGAGTCTGCCAAAAGAATCCATGAAATTAGAACCAATCGACATACAAGAAAATGCAAAAAAACTATAAACCTAAACAAAAAATCACATATCAAAACACGAGCAGTAAAGAAATCACAGATTAAAACACGATCAATGAAGAAATCGCAGATGAAAACACAATCAGACTTTCTTCTTCTCCTCCTGGTCCAAGGTAAGGCCGTTCCTCATGTCAGGTGGAACCTAATCGCAAATCAATCTGAAGCAGAGAACCATTGTAACTGAAACTGGAACATTCTCTCAAAATTCAAAACGGGGAAGGGAAGCAAAAGGAGAGAACGAGAAGAAGCTTACCAAGGGGCGTAAAACTCTACGAGAGCCGCTTTATCTTTCCCTACAGCATCGTCAAAAGTCTTGGCCGTAAGCGCCACCACATGCTGCTCATCTGCTGCTGCTGCTGCTGTAGTAATAAAGAACGGCAACGAAGCTGCCGCAGCTACGATCACCGATAACAGCAACAAAACAACTGATCTCATCACCATAACTACAAACCTTTTTTTATCCTCGCGCGCGATGGCGAACCTCTCGACCACAAAACACAAAAGAAACAACACACACTGCGATTTCCACAAAACGCACAACGAAGTCGCTCGGAACTCAAATAGACGAAGGAAGAACAGAGAACAGAGGACAGAGGCGGGCAGGACTTTCTTTATACATAGCAACTTCTTACTTAACTTTCCACGGTCTCGATTAGCTTGACCGCAGATCGGACAGCAAAGAATTCACCTTACACCGGCCTGAGATCTGCTTACAATGTCGCAATGTGACCAATTGGAAGTAAGATAGTTACGTCGATCGGCACCTGCATAGCCTATCTATTGTCGACACGTGGATCAGGAATGGACTCAAGCCAAGGACTTGTCGTCACCTCACTTACAAGACTTGACGATTCTCCCCATCCCCCCTCGGCAAGACTTGGGCCTTCTTTGTTTTTTGCTTCGTCTCTTTGCTTCGTGTATGTGTTTTCCTGTACAATTTCCTTTTACTTGGGTGCACCTGTGAGGGGTTTTTTATTAGGTGCAAATTTTCATGAAGCCACCCAAGGAAAATGCTCTGGAAGATGCTCTGGAAAAGAGAGAGAATATTAGACTATTGAAATTCAGAGTCAGAATCTCAGACCAATTGGCTATAACCTTTCAAGGCATCAACATGAATGTGTTAAAATGATCATGTAAGGCTACTAGATCTGATCTGTGCTCCCTGCAACATAGATACCTTGAAGACATTGACATCTGGAAGTACTTCCTCATACTATGTAGTCAGCTTTCAGTAGGAGGTTATTGATGTCAGACTAATTTGTTCACTTCAGCTACAACAATCCTACACCACAAGATGCATGCCAAATGGCAGTAACAGGTAGGCAGTAAGCAAAAGTCTCTGAACCTGAGTGCAAATGGGCATCATAGTGTAGTTGCATCCCAAAATTACAACCCTCAAATACACCTGTGACCTTTTTCTGGCGACACTATAGCCTGTGCTAAGGAAGAACTTTCTCAACTGCCTGCACCTAGCCACCGCTACTTAGCTCTACAGATTCAATTCTCATTCTTAAGACCTCTCTCCTCAATTGCCTGTGCCTAGCCAACCCCAACTTTAGCTCTCTAGATTTGTTTATTATTCTCACCAAGAGGTTATTCAAGACAAGCTTTCTTCTTGATGACTTAAGAACCCTCAAATCTATCTGCCCATCAGCATAGCTCCTCCTCAATGGCTATCCCAACAATTTCATGCACTCTTGATTGAGATACAAGAAAATCATCCCAATTAACTTGTTCCACAGTTTTGAGATGACTAGTCTGCTGACAGCTCCTATGTGACCACCTGTAAGTTTCAGTTTAGTTTCTTCATGAGTTGTCTGTGTGTAGGGGCTTGTGAAGCCAATTCTTCAGGGAAGGGAGACTTCAGAACTGGTTGAAGAGTTCCAACCTTGTTTCATGCCTTGTGTGGACTCGTCCTCTCACATGTTGCTAACAAAATATTGGGGAGAAGCTGAAGCTCAGTTACTCACAGAGGAGTGTTTCTCGTGTGGCATTGCCAGTAATAGGGTTAACCCTGCAAAACACAACAATGACCATTACATGACTGATTATGATGTTATCCAGTGCCATTATAGCTGAGGCACAAAATAACTTCTATAATGAAGGGTTTCCAGGGCCCCCTTCACAAGCCTTTGTTGTAAGGTCTTTGTATAGGCTAATTATAAGGAGTTCAAAAGACAATGGACTGCAATCCTTCTACAGCCCCATGCCTCAACTTTGCTCTGCTTAAATGTGCAATATTTAGCCATTCATTTGTGACTTGTCTATCCCTCCTTTAGGCTGCAAGACACCAACCCAAATAGTGACAAAGGTTGAAGAGTTGCATAAATGCAGGAGGCACATACCCATCTGCCACTTTGCACAAATCCTTTCGCTGGTCATCCCTCCAGTATACTTCAGTAAAGTCTGGCAAACACAACAGTTGGGCTATATTTCAGCACAATCCCAACCAGAAAAAAAATGAAACTTGAATATGTTATGTTTGCACTGACAAAGATTGGAAGTTGGTGATACTTCTGATTGGAACACTGTTATGAGGCAAAATTTGAGAATAATGACTGCTTGTGACATACCAGCACCAGTGATGACAGCACCCTTGAATGAAGTGTTTCCAGTGACTAGTGCTCCTTCCAGATTGGCATTAGTGAGATTGGCCTGCACTTGTGCATGGAAGGCAAAATTAGACCATGACAAAAGAGACCTACCCATTGAGTTTGGTTGGTTTACATACTCTATGTTTCCTGTGGAAACTACATCAACATGAAACAGGATTCCTCTTTCTGTGACCTTGGATTAACCCAACCAGTCTTTACATTTGCACAAGCATAAAACTTGCTGGTTACCTTTTGTGCATTTGCCAAAGAAAAATCAGCCCCTCGGAGATCTGCATCTGATAAGTCAGCCCCTGTTACAGAAAATTCCAATCAGAAGGTCCACCCATCCATGATATACTCTGGATTATTCCCACTTAACACCAAGAAAAGAGTAGTCTCTTGCAGAAAGAAGCATCCATCTCAAGGCACTAAATTTCAGATCCTGGCTAAAGTGCAGACACCTGTTCAAGCCTCTAGTCACTTGTAAAGAATTTGCCTCCAGCTTGTTTTTAAATGAGCAGGATGATGATGATGACCTGTGAGATCAGAGTCAAAGAAACTGGCTCCCAACAATTTTGCTCCCTTGAAGTTTGCTTGGCGTAGAATAGACTGCACACACCAACTGTGTCAAGTTCTATATGCTGACAAGAAAAGTGAAAATAAGGCTAATGAGCTTAGCCACATGCAATTCAGTGGTTCTACAACAACCTGCCTTCTTGAACCTTCCCTGAACCTAGAAAAGCATACAATATAGAAGGAAGCAGACAGACTGCACATACTGTTTTGAAGTCCTGCTTGTTTAGTGTCCGGCCACTGAAGTCCTTTCCTGTTAGGTCTTGGCCCCGTGTTACCTCAGATCCATATGGACCTCCTCCCTGTTTTGCACACAAATAAAGTTTGTCAATGCAAAATCTAGTTGTTCTATTGGGACAATTGCTACTCTCACTAGAGACACTGTAGGTTTTCTATTTTTTGAATTAACATGTACACACCTTGTATGCTTGAGCAGGCTCAGAGTCTGTGTAACAGAGAGCTGCAGCTGCAAGAGCAATCAAACCTGCACGTCCAAACTTTTGCAATCCTGCAAACTCCCAGTTTCGGTCATTGCATGGCGCCTGTGACACCACAAGTTGCAGGACAGCCATCCTTCAATACGCATTGTGTTAACAGAATTCAGCAAAGAGGGTGTGTAATAGAGTAACATGAACTTGTTTGTTACCAGTGATAGAGTATACAACAGTCAACACTGATATAACAGGAGGAGATTTAGGTCTATAGTACATATATCTATGCGATTACATAGGAAACCCACAATAACACTTTGAACGCAACCATTATGTCAGTTCCAGCAAAACCAAAACAAACATGACAAGCATAGTGTGGTTATATCCTCGTGAGTGGCACTCACAAATATCAGAGCATAACCTTCCTCATGAATGGCAGTGACTAACTGCTGTTACTCCCAACTGAATTCATCAGCTCCTGATCATGGGATCATGGGTGTAGACAAATATATAATAATCTGCTAAAGATTTCAGGCAAACAATTATACCAGAATTCATGTCCCGAATTTCTGTTGCATTTCTGGAAGCAACAGGATGACGCAGGTGCGATGTCACCTAACCTTTAAGAGACACAACTAACACCAAAAGCAAATAGAGATTTAGATCTCAAGTAGCATCATGGTCAGTGATGAAGAGGATCAAGCAAAGTAATTTCAAGATGCCAGGCTTTGGTGTATACACCCTAAACCCATCCTCCCAAAGAGATGCACTCAGTGGAACTGATTTCAGATTCATGGTGGGCAGAATATTACTCTATGTGGTAAAGAGCTCCATATGATGATAGAAGGAGGCAGAGGAGCAAACAGAATCGTGAGAGCAAGAGAAAGAAAGCAATGGATGAAAGAAAGGAAAGTGGTAAGAAGAGAACACACAAAAAGAAAAAGCATTGGAAGCTTTGGACAAAACATTTGCCAGCTACTGGAACTTGTGAGTTAGCTCAACTTCTGCTAGCTTCCCACTGACGGACTGAATCAGTTGCCTGCCAATGGCTCCTGGTGCTTGCTTGCATGCAAGCATCCCACGCCGGTCCACCTTCCTCTCATAAAATGCTCCAATGCTTCCAAAGGACTCATCCTATTCTTATCTTGGAAGGGATAATATACCAGAAGAAAAACATAAAGGAAAAAAAGATTTCTGACCGGCTTGTTGTCGTGCTCTTCAGCCGCATCTTTCCAGCGAGGCGCATCCCGCGAGCACTCCAGAGACAAAGAAGCAGGACAAGATGGAGCTACTGCTGACTGCGTCTGTTGCACATGGTTTGAGGATGATACTGAATTGTTCTCAGACGCTGCTCCAGGCGGAATTAGTGCTCTCAATGCAGACAGACAGACGGCGGAAAATGTTGCCATTGAAAATCACTCCCCAAAAAACTCAGGACAAGCAGAAAACCAGAGATGATACTAAGACCTGAACCTCCTTCCACCCTGTGACCGCATGCAATCCTGGCAATTCACATAATAAGGGCCAATTGAACGAAACTCCACTCGAACACGCTTGAGACAAACCACAAACTTAATATCCCTTGTTTCAAAATCTCTGATCACAGGTGATGACGGACGGAAGCCGCCGGTTGACAAAGGGAAACAAAACCACGAACTTCTTTTTCTTCTTCTTTCTTACAAAATCTTTGATATCACAGTTTTGACGACGGAAGGAAGCCTCTAGAGAAAGGAAATCAAAAAAACTTGTGGAAACACGAACAAAAACCTTCTGTAAACCACAAATACTTACCGAAAAAAGAAGCCTGAGATCTCCCAAAAAAAGGAGTGACTCAGGGCTTTGTCAGGTGGCTCTCGGTGACTGGCCTCGCAAGGATAAAGCGATGGGCCACACAGCGATCCGCTCCTACAACACCCACCACCGCACCAAATCCACATTCTTCTCCCCCACGACGACCATCGCTGAAGCGGAAACGCGCGCTGCCTACCTCCGTCCAACGACAAGACCGCCTAATGTTCTGTTCGTTGGGATCGCCTGTTCTGTTCGTTGGGAACGCATGTTCTTCTCATTGGGAACTCATATTCTGTTCGTTGGACACACATTCTGTTCATTTGGAACTCCTGTTATTTTCGTTGGCAACGCACTTTATGTTCATTGAAGACACATGTTCTTTCCGTTGGGAACGCTTGTTTTCTGTTCGTTGGGAATTCATGTTCTGTTCGTTGGACACACATTCTGTTCATTTGGAGCTCCTGTTATTTTCGTTGGGAACGCACTTTATGTTCATTGCAGACACATGTTCTGTCCGTTGGGAACGCTTGTTTTCTGTTCATTGGGAATTCATGTTCTGTTCGTTGGGAACGGATGTTTTGTTCGTTGGGGACACTCCTTGAACCAATAGCCGCCACCGCCCCATAAGAGATGGATAGTACATAGGTGGATGCCAAATACTTTTTCATTGGGTTCTCGTTCGCAGATGGATGGAAAGTAGATAAGACATACTTTCTCATTCCCTTCTCGTTTACTGTGGTTTTAGCTCTGTTTCTGTGTTTTATTACTTACAGGAATGATAATACCAAGATGATGTCGACTCAGTTGGGTTTTCATCCACAACTGAGTTGTAACTGGTTTCTCGACTGCATTGTCTAACGTGTCACTTGCTCATTGGTGTAGAGGAGGGTGGTTATATCACATAATGTTCTCCCTTCTCTCCTCCAGTTTTTAGTTTTTACCTACCAAGTCCAGAAACCGGTTATGCCAAGTAACCAGCTAGAGGAGCCAGATTATCGAAATAGTCTCTGTGCATTTGCACCTCAACTATATTCGATAATCCGGCTCCTCCGACCAGTTATCTCTAACATTGTAATATCTTTACCATTTTGGCATAAATTAATTTATTTTTCATTTTGTCGAACTTTTGAAACATTATTTATTATTTGTGTTGAAATTTTAATAATATCAAAATTTCCACTGTCAAGGACAATGACTTAAAACTAAGATAGTCTAGACACACTAGATTGTTCCGTAACACTAACAAGAGCATTTCTATTATTTTGTATAACCATTACCTATTGAAATTTTCAGAAATTTAAAAAAATGCCAATCTTAAGATTTAAGATTTAATTAATTATTCAGTATTTGTTAAAGTCACCCAGTGAACTACTAGGTTTTGAAAGAAATAAAATAAAAAAGTAGAGGATAAAATCTTATTATTTTTCTTAATTAAGCAAAAAGCTTCAACACAAAGAGAGTTGTCAAATCTTAGTAGGACATCCTCATAAACTTTCTATAGAAACAAACTTGAAGCAAACATGCAAGGAAGAATACTCACATACAAAAAATTAAAATATTTCAAACATACGAAGGAAAACAATTACACATAGAATTCTACATACAAAAAGTATGGCAAGAAAAAATAATTTTATTTAAAAAAATATTCTCATTACAGTCCACAAAGGGACAAAGCTTTAAGTACCTCCAAGAAAGAAGTTAGAAACAATGGAATAGGTAGTTAAGCCTAAGCCAAAAAAAATCAGTTTTAAATATACATAGTGTAAACCAGAAATATAAATTGATTTTGGTAACAAGGTTTTCAATAGAATAAAATCGGTAAAAGAAATTCAGTACAGAAAATCAGTTTTGGTAAAATTTCAATAAAATACTGATTTCGATAAAATCAACCTCCAACATCATCCCCGTTCTTAATTTGAATTACATCCCCATAATTACATTTTCAACACTACTTTTCCATAAATGTAACCTTTGTTTCCTCTCCCTTAACATCTACCCCTGAGTCTTCTGTTGTGGCAGCAAGACTTAGTGCAATGGCAATAGGGACAACAATTGTTTTTTTATCATACAGGAATCAAAGTCCCTCCCTCCATATGGGATTCAACCATCAAATTTGCATGCTTGTCCTTGACAATCATGCCTGAAAACGTGTAATCAACTACTCCACCAAAAAAGGCTGGAATAGGTGGAATACCTTTGATTTTGCCAAAAACCATATGTATCACCATAAAAAATCCTAGTACTGAAAGTTATTTTAGGTTCGAAAAGTTGTGAATCCAATGCGACTACCAAATCCACCTCCATCTTCCCACCTTCACTTTACTCTTCACTTCCACATGTATTGAATTCAATGTAGATCTGGAATGGGCTTCCATTCTGCCAAAAATCGAAAAGCGACATCACCAAATGTGGCATCACTCGTCTATAGGTCTTTAAGCATAACTAGTATAGCTCTTCATCTTTCCAGTAGGATTCAAATGCCTTTTTAATAATTTCACCAACTTGTTCTTTGTACAACTCCCGCTGTTTGGTTTGATTTCTTTTACTGCTCTTCTAATAAATGAAAAGTTATCCCTTCATAAAACCATGTTCCATTTAAGTTGTCGAATTCCTCCATCTAGTGGTGGTAGAGGTCTGCAAGCTCCACCCTTTGCCTCGATGCCTTCATGTACTTTGCTAAGGAATCCAACTCCTCTTAAATAACATTAGGATTCTGCCATATATCTTCCAAATTTTGTTACAATAACCTTTTTTTTTGGTTGATTGTTGCAGTTCCAATTACTTCTTCTACACAGTTTCAATAAATGATTCATTTTGCCCCTCCAACTGCTCTACTTTCCTTTTTGTTGAAATGAGTAATTTTTTGGTAAGGATCAAAGATTATTCCGCCACCTTCTAATTGACCTACTCCTACTCCAAAACCCTAGTTGAATTTAGCCTATTCCAAATCAATCAAGCCCAACATCTTATCAATTTTGATAAGACATTTATGGAGATCTAGTAGTTTGTTCCAATAGTTGGAATTTTTCAGTTTTGAACTTTTAAACCTTCTTCCTCATGCCTTCCAAGTTTTACAGCTTGGTTTGCAGATGTTGTATGGCAAGAACATCTTGCCAGTTAGCCTCCTGCAACTGCAGTAGCTGGCTTTTCACATTTGCTACTTCACGCAAGTTTTTTACATCACTTCTTCTACAACGTACTTTTTGGTTATGGCCAACTAAAAAGTTATCAAAATGTTACCCACCATTTGGGCAAACTCTTTCAACCAAAGTAAATGGTCCTCCAAAGTCTTCAATGAAGACAAAACCAAAGTAGCTATGACCATTTTGGTTCCAATAGGTGGAGGAAAAAGTCAACCCCATACCAAAAATGAAGTATCGGGGGTGGTGGTCTTCGATTACCTCACCTAAATTATGTGCAATGGTTCCACTAAAAAGATTTTTCAATGGAATATCCAATTCTAATATATCTCCTATTGAAATTTTCTTTCTTTCCAAATGTGGATGTAATTAGCTAGAAAAATTTGCAAGGGTTTCAATATTTGCATGCATCGGATGTGCTTCCAGTTGAAGTTTTGCACCGGAAAACTATTCAGTCCAAACCAAACTGAGACTCAAAATATTGCCCTTCTTTTGAAGACTTGATAGTTCTGATGATCATCTTACCAAAATGCACTTCCCTAACAAAGGCATAAGATTCTGGGGACAAACTTGGCCCGAATTTCAAGATTTCAATGTTGATAATAATGTAGGTGAGATTTTTGATTACTTTGAGGTTTTTGATTAAGTGCTCATCGCACCAATTTTTTCAGCATTGTTGCAACCCTAGCCTTTGGCTTGCGACCAAGGCAAGGGTTTGCAAAGGTGCGGGCCAAGAGTGAAGCCTAGGAATCACATTTCATGTTCCTGGGAATGTAGAAGAATGTGAGGGAATGAACCTGCACACTCTAAAGTGGGTTCTCACTTTGAAAGTTGGAGTCCTGAGGGACTTTCGAATTTTCAGAGGGCAATTTCAAAGGTCAAATTCATTGGATTAAAAAGTTCCTTATACCATTGGAAATATCTTGAAATGTAGATGTCTGAAATGGGTTCGCATAACCCTTTTGGGTATTTAAAACATAAAATTTAGCCAAAAAAAGGGCTCCCAACCAATTTGACTTTTGACCATTAAAAGTCAAAAATCACCCTGATTTACTTACACACAAATGGCTTGTGACATATAGTTGGAAAACTCTTGACAAGGGTTACAACTTTGTTTTATATCTCATGTCAATCGGAGGTCTACACAAAAAGTTATGAGCTTCCAAAGTCGTTAGAGTCCCAATTTTGAAAATTTCAAGACTCCTAACTTGGGAGTCTTGGGACAAAATGACATTTCGATGCAGGCCTTCATGGCAAGGCATAAAAAATAGTATAAGTGGGAAGGTGGTGGCTTCTTCAAGTCTGGGTCGTGGTGAGTCTTATGAGTTCATGTTTGCTTATGGCTCATCCGTGCACCAAAAATGCTCCAATTATACATTAACCAACTTATTGTTTGGTTTGTGCAAGTCTGTGTGAATAATTGACCTGCTTGTCACTCGTCTTAGTTCCCCTTTCAAAGCTCTAGCACACCCCTCTACCCTCGAAATGCTGTGAACTAGGGAATGTACCCCAATTCCTTATCCTTGTTGATTTCACCTTTGGATTCGCAGTTAAATTTATCAAAGAATTTGGGGGTGCATCAAACATCCTCCATCTCCTCGTCAAGCTCAATGGGTGCACACCAAAAATGTGTTCCTAGAACCTTGTTGCTTCCTATAGCTTGAGCTTCCAATATTGGTTTGGCAACACCTTCCTCCTTCTCGTTTAATTTTGGTAGGATGAATTTCGAGTCTACTAGAAACAAATTTCAAAGCAAAATGTCTATCGCCTGGATAGCTCCAAATTCAATGATGTCCCTATTTACATCAAGTTTTGTCGATACAAATAGATTTTGCAACCTGTTGTAAAAGTTGTTGAAGACTATAGCAAACCGGTTCACCTTCACCCTTTGCTTGGCCAACACTACAAAATTCATCAATTTATTTGCCATGTAGGTGAGTTGACTGCCTTTCAACCAATTACTTGGATTAATGTTGATAATCCAGTTGCATACATTCCCTTTAAAAGGGAAACCTTCCATCCTTCTCGGTTGACCAATGCTTCCAATGGAATTTTTTTTCGGGTAAATTGATGTTTTTCTTTTTTTTTTCCTTCTCTTTAGTCGACTTGGGCGATAATTTGTTAATGCCTATTTCTAATAGGTTTAGCATTTTGGCCATTATATTTTCTTGAAAATCAAAACTCTTACACAACTAATTCTATAATTTTTAGATTGAATCAAGTCATGGCTGGTAGAAACTCCTTCACTAGTGGTCGGATCAAATTCAATTGCATGCCCAACAAACTAGAAATGCTAACATGATGAGCCCATTCTATATCTCTTCTAGTAATCCACCAATGGAATTTCTCCATTTCCAAAAAAATGATATTTTGCTTACTGAAAAAAATCATTACTATTTTTTTTTATCTCCTTTTTTGTCTTCATGGTCAATATCTAGTGCAACATGGCTGTCACTTAGTTTTAATTCTAAACTCTCCCTCCTTTTCATGTTTTCTGCCATCTCTTTGTAAATGCACCCTCTCATCTTCATTAATAAGAAATCGGTATGAATTTCTATAGCATAACAATACTAAAAAAAAAGAGGAAAAATTGAGTGAATAGTTCCATCTTTTATACCAAAGTTCGAGTGCTTAAAAGCAACGCTGATTATAAAAACCATTTAGAAATGTAGATGAACTCATGTCCCCTCAATGTTGTTTCGTTAGTTTGGATGAAGACACAATTAATCAGGATTACTTCGACTATAGAATCTGCTTCTAGCAAATCTAGGATGGAATCTTCATGTGCGAATTCCATATTGGATTAGTTCGTGCCAATTCCAAATCAAAAAGTTTAAAATCGACCCAACTAATTTTGGAGTGGAATCTTTTGTTAGGTTTTCTAAACCAAAATTATTCCTAGCTAATTCCAGGTTGGAATTTTTTGTTGAACCTAAAATTCTTTATGCTTCATCAAAAAGGTGTTTTTCGATGGAATGCCAACTTTTTGGACGGTCTCTACCAAAATCTGATGGACCAAAAATTCCTTCTGGTTTGATAGTTGTGTATTCCAATTTTCCAATGCTAACAACTGGATTTTTTCAGTTTACTCCAATATTCGATGTGGTTTCATTTTCAAAAGAACCATACCAAAAACATTTTTGTGAATCCTCCTTGTTATTTGAATTCCCCTTCTTCTCTAAGATCCCCTTTTG
>Ga0209611_10004026_pt1 | contig 25235 bp, 37 predicted proteins | sample S1TSphgellanicum_3_FD_187693 | JGI IMG/M metagenome (GOLD analysis project Ga0209611, IMG submission 187693) | Host-associated microbial communities from peat moss isolated from Minnesota, USA - S1T2_Fc - Sphagnum magellanicum MG (SPAdes) (version 2) | ecosystem: Host-associated > Plants > Peat...
CACATCGAACTGGGTACCGTGACCCCGCGTCCGCAGGCAGGCAACTCCAAACCGCGCATGTTTCGGATCCCCGAGGCGCGCGCACTGATCAATCGAATGGGCTTCAACAACGAGGGCGTCGATCATCTGGCGGAGCGGATGACCCGCAGCCGCTACTCCGGGATACGCGGCATCAGCATCGGCAAGAACGCCGCCACCCCCATCGAGAATGCCGCCGATGACTATGTCGCGTGCCTGCGCAAGATCTACGGCTGCGCGGATTACGTCGCCGTCAATGTGTCCTCGCCGAATACGGCGCGGCTGCGCGAACTGCAGGCGCGCGACGGCTTGGAAAGAGTCCTGGGCGCGCTGCTCGAAGAGCGCCGCGTGCTGCAGAGCCGATTCGGCAAACGCGTGCCGCTGCTGGTGAAGGTCTCTCCGGATCTCGAGCCCGCGCAGATTGCGTCAGTCGGCCGGGATCTGCGCGCGCTCAAGGTCGACGGCGTCATCGCCACCAACACGACGACGGACACGAGCCTGCTGGACGCTGCGCGGGCGGCGCGCGAACGCGGCGGACTGAGCGGTGCGCCGTTGCACCGCTTGTCCCTTCGGGTGATCCGTCAATTGCGCGCGGAATTGGGGGCGGACTTTCCGATTGTCGGCGTGGGCGGCATCATGACGGCCGAGGATGCACGCACGACGCTCGAGGCGGGTGCCGATCTCATCCAGATGTATACCGGCTTCGCTTTCCGGGGACCTGCGCTCATCGACGAGATACTCGGCACGTTGTCGGCAAGATGATCGAGTCAACCTGCGTCGATGATTTTCAGCGCGACGGCGCGGTCTGCATCCGGCAACTATTTGGCCCCGAGGAAATGGCGGTGCTGCGCGCCGGCATCGATGCCAATCTCGCGAACTTGAGCCCCCGAGCCATCGTGGCGAGCGATCACGAGGATCCCGGACATTTCGTGGAGGATTTCTGCAATTGGCGCGACAACCCCGACTATCGGCGCTTCATTTTCGAATCGGCCCTGGCACAGACCGCGGCACGCTTGATGCGCAGCACGACGGCGCGCCTCTACCACGATCACATGCTCACCAAGGAACCGGGCACCCGCCAGCCGACGCCCTGGCACCAAGATCAGCCGTACTACAACGTGGAAGGCGGCCAGAACGTGAGCTTCTGGATTCCGGTCGATCCCGTGGGGCGCGACTCAACCTTGGAATTCGTGGCCGGATCCCATCGCGGGCCGTGGCTCATGCCGCGCAGCTTCATGGGCGCGCATGCCAAATGGTTTCCCGAGGGCACGCTCGCGGACTTGCCGGATATCGAAGCGAACCGCGGCGCCTATCCCATCATCGGCTGGGAATTGCAGCCGGGCGATGCGATCTGTTTTCACATGCTCACCCTGCATGCCGCACCCGGTGTCCGAGGCCCGCATCGCCGCCGGGTATTCTCGGTGCGATTCCTCGGCGATGACATGAGGCACAGCCCGCGCCGATGGAAGACCTCGCCGGAATTTCCGGGCTTGGAGCAAGAGTTGCCCGCCGGCGCGCCGATGGATCACCCGCTCTTCCCGATGTTGTGGCGTCAACCGTGATTGGTTGCCGCTGCCTGCGTTTCCGGCCGGGCTTTGAAATTTCCGCAACCGCCGTCCGCGGCAACCGGCTGATCGCCGCGATCACCGCAAGTTCCTTGATCATCGGATCCCGGTTTGGCGTTGAAAAAGGCGCAATCGGCACAGCTACGGTTTTCTCCCGCGACAGTCTCGCCGGCGCAGGCGCGGCCGACGATGGCGAGCGCCGCGGTGCCGGCCATGATGTGCGTCAGAAAACCTCGGCGGTTACAGGATTGCATGCAGAACTCCTTGCGATGGTTCAAAAGATCTTGGTGTCATCGGTGCGCCGCTCACCCCGGGTGTCGATCCAGTCGACCCGCAGGGTCTGGTTGACGCTGCCGCCCTTGATGCGGAAGTAGAGCAGAGGGTCCTGGGAGACCGCGCGGCTCAAGGTGGCACTGAGGACGGTCCGGCCCTCGAGAGAAATTTGGACATCCGTGATGTAGTGGGCGGAGATGGGGCGGCCGGCGTCGTCCTTGCGAAACCCCGTCTCCATGGGATGCGGCATCAACACATGAACCTCGGTCACACCGTCCTTCAACTGGGCGCGAATGCGCATGGGCTCAGCCATTGCCGCACCCGCCGACCGTCACGGTGGTGGATTTGACCGCGGAAAAAAAGCGTCCATCGGCCTGCACCAGCGCGTAGATATTGCAGCTCCCGGCCACTTTGATACGGGTCGAGACATAGGGATCGGTGCCTTCCGGCACGAAGAAGCGCGCGACCAGGGGAAATGGATTGGCCTCGGAGAAGACGAAGATCGTCTGGGAGCCGGCGACCTCGCTGGTCACTTCCACCGGAACGGCGGCACCGTTTTCGACGAAGTCCGGGACCGTCAATCGAACCTTCGGGCTCGGGTCGAGCGCCGCACCCAGCGCGTTCAATGCGTCCTCGAAAGAGCCTGCTCCGAACGCGCGTGCATCATTTTCCGCAGCGCGCGCTCCCATCCACGGGAACATGCCGGAGGCGAGGAGCGCCGCGCCCATGAACCGCAGCGCCTCACGCCGCGTGCGCGCCGGCGGGCCGGCATCAGCGCGGCCGTCACGGGGTGGTTCGAACCAGGCGCACATCGTGCGTCTCCAGCTTGCTCGCATACTTGACGCCGTCCGCACCGAAGCCCAGCACGTAGGCGGAGTCTTCCACGGCTTTCGAGGGTCGCGACGTGGCGGTCCAGAAGGCAGCGGACGGGGTCGCGGGGAAAACCGTGAGGTTGATCCTCGGGTTCTTGCATTGCCGCTCCGCGATGCCGGCCAGCTCAGGGACTTGCGGGATGCGCCAGTCGCTGAAAAAGAAGTTGCCTCGCTTGTTGATCGCTTGGGCAGCGTCAACGGCCGCGGCCCATGTCAATGCAGCCGGAACGCCTGCGCAGGTTCCCCGGCTCCAGGTCTGCCCCACGGCACAGCGCATCCACATCAACTTCGACTCCTTATCGGTCACCGTGCCGTCGCCGTTATCCGCGAAACGCGTCGTCGGTGTCGACAGCGGGTAGACGCTCACATCACAGCTCTGGGTCGGCGGGTCAGCCGCACTGCCGCTCTGCGAGCAGAGCAACAGTGCGGCTGCACAAGCCGCTGGCAGCGCGGCCGACTTTGCACGCAGCATCACGGAGTGGCTGGCGGCCTACTTGTCGACGCCAATTCCGGAGGGCGTATGGGGATAACCGACGCCGGATTTCACCGGGTCCGGCGGCAATGGCAACGTGTATCCTGGATCGAGTTTCTGGCCTCGGTACAGGTAGACGGCATAAGCCTCGAGCGCAATCATATCCGCGCCGTTCAAGTCCATGTCCTTGCCGTTCTGCGGATGCACGACGCACCAGTTGATCATCTCCCGCATGGCCGCCACTCTCGCCAATTGCGGCACGTACTTTGGAAAGGTATTCGGGTTCGATGCGGCGGCATCCGGGTGGCAGTTCCCGCAGGCCAGGCCATTGGTCGACATGTCCGGATTGCTGCCGTGCCAGAGATCCCGGCCGTGGTTGACGACCTCCAACAACTCCTGCTGCTGTTCGGCGATCTGAGCGTCTGTGAACGGCGGTCGCGCGTACAGCGAAAGCGCCCCCAGCAGTCCGACCGATACGGCACCGATCCCCAAACACACTTTTTTATTGGTAATTTTCATAGGATTAAACCTTCACACCGTCTTTGAGGAATGGCGTCAGCGAATTCGCGAAAGGCTCGTAAGTGACCGTAGCGCCGCCGCTGGCATCGAATGCGAGGCTCTGCGAACCCATGCCGTCCTTGACGTTGGCGGGATCGGATTGATTCATCTGCGACCCCGGGTAGTCGAGCTTGACCGGCGGGTAGGGCCACGGCCACGACGTCGAGAGTGCGCCCGCGGAACTGATGTTGCCGAACTTGTTGTAAATCGTCTGGTGCACGTGGCCGTGCAGCGACGTGACATGATCGAACTTCGAGAGGATTTCGCGAATCTGCGGCGCGTCCTCGGTCTGGAAGTTCCATCGCGGGTAGTAGTCCCACAGCGGGGAATGGGTAAAGATGACGACGGGGGTGTTCGAGGCGAGCTTCTTCACGTCCTTGCGCAAGAATTCGAGCTGCGCATCGCGCACTCCCCACGGTCCGGCGATGGGGCTTTCCAGCATTTCCAGGGTCTGCATGCGCTGCAGCGGAGTCATCCCTGCGCCGGTCCAGAAATCACGCACCAAAATCGAGTTCAGGCCGATGAAGTGCACGCCCTTGTGGTCGAACGACCAGGTTTCCTTGCCGAATAGGCCGTTCCATGCCTTGCCCATGTCGAGATACCAGTCATGTTCGCCGGGAATGACCTTGAGCGGCGCTTTGAGCTGCGACAGAATCTTTTTGCCTTTGACCAGCTGGTCCTCGCGGCCGTTCTGCGCGATGTCGCCGGTGTACATCACGAAATCCACCGCCGGGGTGAGCGCATTCACCTGCGCAACCGCATCCGCCAGGGCTTTATCGAACTTGTGGTTGTCGATGCTGAACAGGTGCGAGTCCGTGATGAGCGCAAAGCTGAACGGCTGCAGACTGCTCTTGGTCTCGGCCGACAGTACTTCGACCAAGCCCAGGTTCACGCCGATGGCGCGGGCCGCGAACGTGGTGAGTCCGGCCTGGCCGGCCAAACCCAAAAATCGTCGTCTAGTCAAATCATTCCCATCCGACATCGTGAAATCTCCTAGGACTGGTGTGTCAATTCATGGCCGCACGGACAGGTCTTGAGGCAGAGCACCCATCCGAACAGCCCAATGAAAGTGAAGTTGCAAGTGTAGCCATCTCCTCCGCGTGGTCAGCTGTTGGCATGATGCCCAGCTGTTGTAGTGCGTGAAATCTAAGCGAACGCCGCCGCAAAATGAAATTAAAAGATTTCACAAAGATCGTGCGTTTTCCAAATATCATCCGCTGCGCCTTAGAAAGTAAACGTCAGGCGTGCGTCCACGCTCTCGATGTTTGCCGGCCGGAAGCCCCCAAACGTCGGTACCTCGTTGACCACTCCGCCGCTGATGACCGGCGTCAAACCGCTGAACTCTTCGTTGCTCGAGCTGAATTGGTCCTTGGAATATTCCACCGTCAGCCCGAGATGCTTGCGAAATTGCCAATTACCGCCGATGCGGTACGTGCTCGCGCCGAGTTCGTGGCCGTTCGAGTAATCTACGTACGCGGTCCATCTTGGTATGGGCGTCACTTGGGCGTGTGCGCGTATGTAGCGCTCGTCCGAGGCGGTGTTGACGATGGCGGCATCCAGGTGAATATACTCTACCGAGACGTCGAATATGCTTTGCTTGAGGCCAATGCCCGCCGAGTAGATCGCCTTGCCCTTGTCCACGACCGGACCACTCGGCAGCCCGACCAACGCGCCGCTCGCGCCCACGTAGATGCGTTCGGCGCCGACGGTTCCATACAGACCGGTGCCTCCCAGATTATTTCCCCGTAGCAGCACGAACAGGTTGTCTTTGAGCTTGGAACCGTTGGTCGCCGGCGTGGTGTTGTTGACCGCGTTGCTCTCGGCGAGGTCGAACGCACCGAACCGCACGCTCACATCAGGCGTGAAACCGTAGGTGCCGATCAGCGCCGGTCCGGCCTGCTGCGAGACGGAAAATGCGCCGTCGGCGCCGTAATCGATGTTCGGCTGCAGACTGCTGTCACTGGGGTAGCCATTGGGCTTGAGGCCGAACAACAGCGGTTGCGCCCCCGCAGAAAATGTAAATCCCGTGGTCTTCCCCGCCCCGATGACGATGAATGCATCCTTGATGCCAACATTGTTGCCGCCGTCTCCCCCATTGACATTGGAGTCGGTGAGCGCGGTTCCGCCGAAGTCCAAGATGGCCTGAATGTCTTCCGTGGTGGCGGAGAGCAGCAAGAGTGCCTTGGTCACGCCCAGGCGGTCTTCGCCGTCGGCGGCGGCGTAACGATCCCCGTTGCCGTAATCGGCGCGAATGAACCCGCTGAAAGCCAGATTGACCGGCACATCATCCACCGACACCTGCGTATCGGCGAGCGCCGCTGCCGATGCCAGCGCACCGATGCCGATACCTGCAATATATTTGAATCCTCGCATATGTCTCCCTTCGAGTAGTTCTTTAGTTCTAATTTGCCGCGCTCGCTGACGCGTTCGGGTGGGAATCTAAAGCACGCCTCGTGTCGAGGGAAATTGAAAGTTTTGAACGGTGTCCCGCGTTTTCCTAATATCGAGCAATTGCTGCGCGCTCGCGATAGCGAGTGGTGGTCGACTCCGGTTTTCGCCAGGAATGCTATTGTGACGGGCTGTCGAAAGACTCGTTACCGCGGAGAGCTACAGAAATGGTGAAGACGAAGAACCGCGGTGTGAGCCGCGCCGCCGCGGAAGCGGCCGTGCGCACGCTGCTGCGCTGGGCCGGCGATGACCCGATGCGCGAAGGCCTGCATGACACGCCGAAACGCGTGGTCGACGCCTACGGCGATTGGTTCTCGGGCTATTCCACCGACCCGGGCGCGTACTTGCGGCGCACCTTCGAGGAAGTCGAGGGCTACGATGAGATGGTGGTGTTGCGCGATATCAGTTTCGAATCGTTTTGCGAACACCATATGGCGCCGATCATCGGCCGTGCCCATGTCGGTTATCTGCCCACTGATCGCGTGGTTGGAATCAGCAAGCTCGCGCGCGTGGTCGATGGCTACGCACGCCGCTTCCAGGTACAGGAGAAGCTCACCGCGCAGATCGCCGGCTGCATCAACGACATACTGAAGCCGCGCGGCGTCGGTGTGGTGGTCGATGCCGTGCATCAGTGCATGACCACCCGCGGGGTTCACAAACGCGGTGTCTCGATGATCACCAGCACGATGCTCGGCACCTTCCGCGAGGACGCGAGCACGCGCGCGGAATTTTTGCGCTTCATCGACATAGAGGGCCGCAGCCAGCGCTGAGACTGGTCGGGCGGTATTCTAGTTTCGTTTGCGCTCGGCCGCCGCGCGCACCGGCATCAGGTCGACCGAGAAGCTGTACTTGTGCCGCTCACCGGGCTGTAGCGCGCCGACGCCCACCACGTGCCGGGCAATTTTCTCGCCCTGCTCGTTGGTGATGGAGACGACCACACAGTACTCGCAGCTCTCGCCCCGGCCCGGATGATGAATCGAGCCATCGATGCGCATGGCCGCCTGTCTCTCCGCCTGCGGCTCGGCGGTGGCGGAGTTGAAGCGCAGGTGGTGCTGGCAGCCCGGACAAATATTGGCGCTTTGCAGGACGACCGCCTTGCAGTGCGGACATATTCGAGTCGCGCCTAAGGTGCCGGCCCGAGCGACGCTCATGACTCTAGCCGGCGCCGCCGCCCACCAAGCCAGGCTTCATTTTTATCTTGTCATCCTCCCAACCGAATTCGACGTGTCCGCGCATGCGCGAGCCCGCGGCCACCGTGATCGAACCCGCCTTGACGTCGCCGACGATGACGCCGCCTTCCTGTACGTCGACCCGCTTGGCGGATTCGATGTTGCCCTGCAATTCGCCGCCGACGACGACGATGCTGGCCAATACCTGGCCGGTCAAATGGGCACCGGTTTCGATGGTGAAATTACCGTCGATGCGTACGTCACCCTTGAAGCGGCCGGCAATACGCACGTTACCGGACCCCTCGATTTTTCCTTCGATCGTGATATTGGCGGCGATGACCGATTCTCCGCCCTCGACAGCGGTCTTCGGGATGGGACGTCGGGACACAGTCAGCGCTGGATCATTCATATTGCGCTCCGGCAAAGTCCGTTCCGGCGGTGGGGCCGGTGGAGAGGCTACAGGGCCCGCGGTAGCGGGGATGGGTTTTTCGTTCCAGAGTGCCATATGTTAACTCTCCCGCTGATGTTAATCCTAAGAGCGTACACGCTAATCCCGGCAAATGTCATGGACCACTGTCTTATATTCGCGACGGCGGCGGGCGCCGATTCGCGGTGTTCCCGCGCAAACCCGGGCTTTCAGGGCTCGTCCCGGGCGGCATCGAGCACGCCGCACACCTGGCGCACCCCCTGAAGGATACGTGGCGCCATGCGGCCGACGAGCGACGGGTCGACCATGAATACGTGATGTCGCTGCACTGCATGCAGACTCGGGAACCGATTCCACTCGAGCGCCTGCCGGGCGCCCTCCGCGCCCGAGGCGGCGATGAGAATCACATCCGGATCGCGGGCCAGGACAGCCTCCGCGTCGACCGCCGGGGCGAGCGTTGCGAGCTCCGCGAACACATTGTCGCCACCGCACAGGGACAGCACTTCGCTCACCACGTGGCCGCCCGAGAGCGTATATAACGGCCGGTCCCATACTTGGTAGAACACGCTGAGCCGCGGCCGTGCCGCGTATTCGTCCCGCAGTTGCGCGAGTTCGCTCCGGTAGCTGTGCGCGGCCGCCGCCGCCGCGGTTTCGGTGCCGGCGAGCCGCCCAAACTCGAGGAGCGCGGCGGCAATGTCGTCCAAGTGCCGCTGTTCGGTGACATACAGGTTCAAGTGCAGGCGTTCGAGTTGAGCTTTGCTGCGCGCGGGCGTGCCCGAGTCCCACAGCACGATCAGCGTCGGCTTGAGATGCAACAAGGCCTCGACATCGAGGGCTGACGCCTCGCCGACGCGCGCAAGCCCTGAAACCGCTGCGGGATAATCGCTGGCATCGTCAATGCCGACGACATACGCGCCCGCACCCGCGGCAAACAGCAACTCGGTGATGTGCGGGCTCATGCTGATGATGCGCATATCCGGGCCGCCCGCTGCAGCGGAGCCGGCCGCACCTGAGCCGGCCGCACCTGAGCCGGCCGCACCCATCAGCGCGAGCGTGAAGCCGAGAATGCCATTGCGCGGCATCGTCCAAGTGCGCCGGATCGTCATCGGCATCGACTATAATGCGGCAGCAAAAAAATGGGGACACAACGCTTGTTTCAGCAGCTCAAACAATTGAGTCCGGATGCGATTCTCGGAGTGATGGCGAAGTATCGGGCCGATACGTCGCCGTCGAAGGTCGACCTCGGCGTCGGCGTCTACCGGGATCTGTCAGGCAACACACCGGTGCTCGCCTGTGTGCGCCGGGCTGAAGCGCTCGTGCTGGCCGAGCAATCGACGAAATCCTATGTGGCGGCGGCCGGCCGTGCGGAATTCAACAGCGCCGTCGAGGAATTGGTGCTCGGCGTCGCTCATGCCGTGCGCCGCGACCGGCGCGCGCGAACCTCGCAGACGCCCGGGGGTTGCGGCGCATTGCGTGTGGGAGCGGAACTGATTCGTGCGGCTGCGCCCGCGGTGACGGTCTACGTGAGCGATCCCACCTGGGGCAACCACGCGTCCTTGCTGGGCAGTTCGGGGCTCACGCTCGAGCGGTACCCGTACTACGACGCGGTCGCGCATACGCTGCGCTTCGACGCCCTGCTGCAACGTCTGGACGAGGCCGCTCCCGGCGACACCGTGTTGATTCACGCCTGCTGTCACAATCCGACCGGCGCGGACTTGAGCCCTCCGCAGTGGAGCCAGGTGATCGAGCTGCTGCAGCGGCGGCGCCTCGTGCCGTTTCTGGATCTGGCCTATCAAGGCTTCGGCGCTGACCTCGATGCGGACGCCGCGGGCATCCGGCGGGTCGCCGAACAGGTTCCGGAAGCACTGATCGCCGTGTCATTTTCCAAGAACATGGGACTGTATCGGGAGCGCACCGGCGCACTGATCGTAATCGCCGAGAACGAGACTCGTGCCGACGCGGTGATGAGCCACATGCTGCAGATCGCGCGCAGCATTTATTCGATGCCCCCCGATCACGGCGCCGCGATCGCCGCCCGTATTCTTGCCGACGCGGGACTCAAAGAAGAATGGATAGGTGAGCTCGGCGCGATGCGAACCCGCATCACGGACATGCGCATCTTGCTCGCACAGCGGCTGCGAGAGGTCACGGGAGGCGGATCGTTCGACTTCATCGGAACGCAGCGCGGAATGTTCTCCCTGCTCGGAGTGTCCGCCGCCGCGGTGGAACGGCTGCGCGACAGGCACCATATTTACATGACGTCGGACAGCCGCATGAACTTGGCGGGCATCATGCCGGACAACGTCAGCTACGTCGCGGGGGCGATCGCCGCCGAGCTCAGCTAGTCGGGGTGTGGTGATCACCTATGGCCCGTGGCGCGGCTCTTGAAGCGCTGCTGCACCTCGCCGTGCCGGGCGCGCTCCGTGAAGCGGCCGCCGCAATAGCCCATCAGTACCCGCCGCCAGAAGGCCACGGCCCCGGGATTGCGCTGGTATTCGATGATTTCCCACTCGCCCGCGAAGCGGTCGAATATCAATGTTGCCGCGTCGCGTCCCATGCCCACTCTGCGATGCTGCTTGCGCACGAAGAACTCCGACATGCGAAAGTTGGCGGCCGGCTCGCCCACGGCCGGAATCTGCGGACGCGTCACCAGCGCAAAGCCCACCGGCTCCTGTCCTTTGAGAATCACCAGCGGGTGCGAGTGATCGTTGGAGAACCAGTGGGCGAAGATTTCGTCCTCACCGGGGTTGCCCTCACCCATGACGGAAAACAGGCCGGTGTTGAGGTCTGCCAGGGAGTCGATGTATTCACCATAGACACCCCGGATCCACTCTCGATCAGTCTTCGAATGTCTGCAATCGCGAATGCTGATGGGCAACGTAAGAGCTTCCCCGAACGTCTAAAAAGACACAGCCCGGACGAACGTGCCGTAAGGCAGCCCGCCCGGGCGTGTGTGGGATCAGCTATCGAAGCGTATTACTGCTTCGCAGCGGACGCCGCGCTCGAGGCGGCGTCTGCGGCTGAACTCGCGGCGGCGGCCGAATCGGCGGCGGCAGAGGCGGCGGAGTCCGCCGCGGCCGGGGGAGGAGGAGTCGTGTCAGCAGCCGGGGCAGGAGCCTCGGTCTTGCTGCCGCAAGCACTCAGCACGAATGCGGCGACAAAAGCGCTTAAAGCAAGTTTGGTCTTCATCTATCGATACCCCAGAAATATTTAAGGATAAAATTTTAGGCCGAGCGTCTCGTTGGGCCTTCACCCAAATGCCGGGGCGATTTTAGAGTGTTTCGCCGCACTTTCCTATCTCTTTCGCCGTCCGTGAAGCGCCTTTAACGTCCGCGAATCGCGAGTGGGGTTAAAGGCCGCTTAAAGGCGTGCGGCTTCGATGGCGTCAGGCGCATAATTTGGGACAGTGTAAAGGACGTCAGGCCGGAGAGAATGTGAGCGACTCGAGTCTCGATCAGCTATATGCCGCGCACTTGCGCACGCTCATGAAAAGGACGGACGTTGCGCTCGCTGCGGCCGGCTTCGACGCGTTGGTGATCCATGCCGGCACTCCGCGGGTCCAGTTCCTCGACGATCAGGACTACTCGTTCAAGGTCAATCCCCATTTCAAGGCATGGGTCCCGATATTGGATAATCCGCGCTCCATCCTGGTGTATTCGCCCGGCGCGCGTCTCGAGGTGTTGTTCCATCAACCGAACGACTATTGGCACAAGGCCGCCGCAATGCCCCGGGAGCCTTGGACGGCACAGGTCGATGTGACGCCGATGGACGATCCCTCGAAGGCGGGCGAGCATTGGGCCAAACTCGGACGCGTGGCCCACATCGGTGACCATATGGATTGGGAGATCGGCGCGTACGGAATCGATCCCGCGGCACTCAATCCCGCGGATCTGCTCGCGCGTCTGCACTACGATCGCGCCGTGAAGACCGACTACGAACTCGCATGCCTGCGGCGGGCAAGCGCACTCGGTGTGCGTGGGCACCGTGCGGCCTTGGCGGCCTTTCGCGGCGGCGCATCGGAGTATGACGCGCACATGCGATATTTGGAGGCATGCGCGCTGCGCGAAGAGGAGATGCCCTACAACAACATCGTCGCGTACAACCGAAACTCGGCCGTATTGCACTATCAGCATTTGGAACGTGCTGCACCCAAAGAACTGCGGTCGTTCTTGATCGACGCCGGCGCTCAATACCGCGGTTACGCGTCCGACATCACCCGCACTTATGCAGCCTTCCCCAGCCGCTACGCGGATCTGGTGCAGGCCGTTGACGAGGCACAGCAGGTTCTTTGCGGTGAAATCGTCGCCGGCCGCGACTACCGCGACGTGCACCTGACGGCCCATCGGATCTTGGGTGATGTGATGCATCGCATTGGGCTCACCAAGCTCCCAGGGCAGGCGGCATTGGAGCTCGGCGTCACCGGCGTGTTCTTTCCGCACGGCGTCGGCCATTTGCTGGGACTACAGGTCCACGACGTCGGAGGTGTGATGGGGGACGCGCAGGGACGCGAAGTGAAGCGGCCCGAGGGGCACCCCTACCTGCGCCTCACGCGCATGCTCGAGCCCGGCGTGGTCGTTACCGTGGAACCTGGGATCTACCTGATCGATTCGCTGCTGGCCGCCGCGCATGCCGACTCGCGCCGCGCGCATATCGACTGGACGGTGGTCGAGGAACTCAAGCCGTTCGGCGGCGTACGAATCGAAGACGATGTCGCGACCACCGCGGGTGCGCCGGAGAATATGACACGCAACGCGTTTGCGGCGGCGGCTTAGCTGCCGCCACTTGTGCCGATGTTAGGCGGCTTTGGCCTTGCGGCGGGCTGGTTTGGCGGCTGCTGCCGGCTCGTCATCGGGGGAACCTTTCTTGCTTTTCTTCGGCGCCTTCGTCGCTTTGGCGTCGTCGGTCTTTTCGGCGGCCGCCACCGGCGGATCGACCAGCTGCATCAATGCCATATCGGCCGAATCCCCCGGGCGCGGTTCCATTTTGAGGATCCGTGTGTAGCCGCCGGCCCGCGCCTTGAATCGAGGGCCCAAATCGGCAAACAGCTTTTCGACGACATCGACGTCGCGCAACCGCGCAAACGCGGTGCGGCGCTTCGCCAGGGAATCGGCCTTGGCGAGCGTGATCAGCGGTTCGACCACGCGGCGCAATTCCTTGGCCTTCGGCACCGTGGTGCGAATGGTCTCATGGCGCAGCAACGAGGTCGCCATGTTGCGCAGCAACGCGTGGCGGTGGGATGAGTTGCGCGAAAGCTGACGCCCGCTGTTTCGATGCCGCATAGTCTAAAACCCTTGGTCTTTGCCCTTTAAACCCGTGCCTCAAAGGCCGTCGCGCTCATCGTCGCGCTTGAGCCCCGGCGGCGGCCAATTGTCGATGCGCATCCCCAGGGTCAACCCGTGACTCTCGAGAACTTCCTTGATCTCGGTCAGCGACTTCTTGCCCAAGTTCGGCGTGCGCAGCAATTCGACTTCCGTCCGCTGCACCAGATCGCCAATGTAGTGAATGTTCTCGGCCTTCAGGCAGTTGGCGCTTCGCACGGTGAGTTCCAGCTCATCGACCGGACGCAATAGAATCGGATCGAACTGGGTTTCGGTCGCCTTGGTGGTGGACTCATCCTGGCCCTGCAGATCGACGAACACCGACAGCTGGTCCTTGAGGATTCCGCCGGCGCGGCGAATGGCCTCTTCCGGGTCGATCGTGCCGTTGGTTTCGATGTCGAGAATGAGCTTGTCGAGATCGGTGCGCTGCTCGACGCGCGCGCTTTCGACGTTGTAGGTGACCTTGCGCACGGGGCTGAACGAGGCATCCAATTGCAATCGGCCGATGGCGCGCGTCTGTTCTTCGAAAGCCATGCGCTGGGCCGCCGGGCGATAGCCGCGGCCGCGCTCGACTTTGAGCGACATGGACAGTTCACCCGCCTTGGTCAGATTCGCGATCACGAGATCCGGATTCAAAATCTCGATATCGTGGTCGCCGGCGATGTCGCCGGCCGTCACGGGGCCCGGACCCTTCTTGTGCAGGCGCACCTCGGCCACGTCGCGGGTATGCATGCGGATGGCCACCGCTTTCAAATTCAGCAGAATGTCGACGACGTCTTCCTGCACGCCTTCGATGGCGGTGTATTCGTGCAGCACGCCCTCGATTTCGATCTCGGTGATCGCCGCACCCGGCAGCGAGGACAGCAGCACGCGGCGCAGCGCATTGCCGAGCGTGTGACCGAAGCCGCGCTCGAACGGTTCGATCACGATGCGCGCATGGCGCGGCGACACGGGCTGGACTTTGACCACCCGCGGTTTCAGAAATTCATTGATCGATCCTTGCATGGATACACCCTTGTTAACTAAACCGGGGACGACGCAGCCCGCGAGCGGCCGTGCGTTACTTGGAATACAACTCGACGACGAGGCTCTCGTTGATGTCAGGCAGAATCTCCTGCCGTTCGGGGACCGATTTCAAGATCCCGGAGAACTTCTTGTCGTCCACTTCGACCCAGTCGGGGAATCCGACCTGGGCGGCTATCGTGAGAGCCGCCGTCACGCGAGTCTGTTTCTTGGCACGCTCGCGCAGATTGATCACATCGCCCGCTTTGCACTGATACGAGGCGATGTTGACCAGCTTTTCATTGACCGATACGCCCTTATGGCTCACCAGCTGGCGTGCTTCGGCGCGCGTCGAGGCGAAGCCCATACGGTAGACCACGTTGTCCAGCCGGCATTCCAAAAATTGCAGCAGTGTCTCGCCCGTCGCACCGGGGCGGCCGGCGGCCTTCTGATAGTAGTTGCGGAACTGGCGCTCGAGCACGCCGTACATGCGGCGCAGCTTCTGCTTTTCGCGCAACTGTAATCCGTACTCCGACAGCCGCTGCTTGCGTTCGCTCTTCACGCCGCCCGGAGGCACCTCGAGCTTGCACTTCGACTCGAGCGGCTTCACGCCGCTCTTCAGGAACAGATCGGTTCCCTCGCGACGCGACAGCTTACATTTCGGACCGGTGTACTTTGCCATTACAAACCCTTCAAACTTTCGAAAACTACCCGCACGGGAACCGAGCGCAACTAGACGCGGCGCTTTTTCGGCGGACGGCACCCGTTATGGGGAATCGGCGTCACGTCTTCAATGTTGGTGATCTTGAGACCACAGCCGTTCAGCGCCCGCACCGCCGATTCACGGCCGGGGCCGGGTCCCATCACCCGGACTTCGACATTTTTTACGCCATGTTCCTGCGCGGCGGTGCCCGCCCGCTCGGCCGCCACCTGCGCCGCGAAGGGGGTCGACTTGCGCGAGCCGCGAAAACCGCAACCACCCGACGTCGCCCAGGACAAGGTGTTTCCCTGCCGGTCGGTGATCGTGATGATGGTGTTGTTGAATGACGCGTGCACGTGCGCGATCGCATCGAGCACGTTCTTGCGCACCTTCTTGCGCGCCGGCTTGACGGCGCCGCCGGCACTCGGTTGATTCGCGTTTTGTTTCTGATCGGCCAACTTAATTCACTCCTAGACCTTACCCGGCGGCGCGTTCATCTTCACCGCTTGCTTGCGCGGTCCCTTGCGGGTGCGGGCATTGGTGCGGGTGCGCTGACCACGCATCGGCAAGCCCTTGCGATGCCGGATGCCGCGGTAGCAGCCCAAATCCATCAGGCGCTTGATGTTCATCGACACTTCGCGGCGCAGATCGCCCTCGACCGCGAATTTCGCGACCTGGGACCTGAGCGACGCCACTTCCGCGTCCGTCAGATCCTTGACCTTGACGCTGTACTTGACGCCGGCGGCATCGCAAATCCGCGCCGCGCGGCTGTTTCCAATGCCAAAAATATGGGTCAAGCCGATGACGACATGCTTGTTCATCGGGATGTTGATGCCGGCGATACGCGCCATCTAGTACTCCGCCATAGCGCACGCGAAAAAGCGTGTAATCATATACGAAAACCCCTGTAATATCTAGGCGCTTGGCGCCACCTCTTTAGACGCTTCGCGCCAACCTTTCAACGGGTCGCGGCGACCCGCCCGAAATTAACCTTGCCGCTGCTTGTGCCTTGGGTCCGATGAACAAATGATGTAGACGATGCCGCGGCGCCGCACGACTTTGCAGTTCTTGCAGATCTTCTTCACCGAAGGACGAACTTTCATTTCTTACTCCCGATGCCCCGCAAGCTGGCCTTCTTCATCAGGCCCTCATACTGGTGCGACATCAAATGCGACTGGGTCTGCGCGATGAAATCCATGACGCCGACGACGATGATCAGCAGCGAGGTACCGCCGAACTGAAAAGGGATGCTCGGATTGACCATGCGGATGATCTCGGGCAGGAGGCACACCGACATGATGTAAAGCCCGCCCCACAGGGTCAATCGGGTCAGCACCTTGTCCAGGTAATCGCCCGTCTGCTGCCCCGGACGAATTCCGGGGATGAAGGCGCCGGCCTTCTTCAAGTTCTCCGCCGTGTCGCGCGCGTCGTACACCAAAGCCACGTAAAAGAACGCGAAACCGATGATCAGCAGCGCGAACAGCAATACGTGCAGTGGTTGCCCATAATTGAGGACGGCGGCGATCTTTTGCAAGGTCCTCTGGATGGCATTCGGATTCGGGCTGTTGCCGAAGAACTGCGCGATGGTCGCCGGGAACACCAGCAGGCTCGAGGCGAAAATCGGCGGAATGACGCCCGCCATGTTGAGTTTGAACGGCAGATGCGTGCTCTGCCCCTGGGTCATGCGCCGCCCGACCTGGCGCTTGGCATAGTTCACCTGGATCTTGCGCTGCGCCCGCTCGACGAACACGCAGAACAGCGTCACCAGCACCACCACCACCAGGATGAGCAGCACGATGAGTCCACTCATTTCACCGGAGCGAACCATCTCCAGGGTATTGCCGATGGCGCGCGGCAGCCCGGCGATGATGCCGGCGACGATGATCATGGTGATGCCGTTGCCGATGCCGCGCTCGGTGATCTGCTCGCCCAACCACATCACGAACAGCGTGCCGGTCGTGATCGACACGGTGGCGATGAACAAGAACTGCGGACCCGGGTTCGGCACGAGATTACCGCCGGCATTTTGAATCGCGAGAGCCGCACCGAAACCTTGGAAGGCGGCGAGCAGCACCGTGCCGTAGCGCGTGTACTGCATGAGCTTGCGGCGGCCGGATTCGCCGTCCTTGCGGATCTGCGCCCACGGTGGGTACACCATGGAGGCCATCTGGATGATGATGGAAGCGGTGATGTAGGGCATCACGTTCAGCGCGAAAATGCTGAATCGCTGCAGCGCGCCGCCGGAAAACATGTTGAACATGCCGAGCAGCGTGCCGTTCTGATTCGAGAAGAATGTCGCGAAGCGGGCGGCGTCGATGCCCGGGACCGGGATGAAGGTGCCCATCCGGTACACCACCAGCGCGCCCAATAGAAACCAGAGACGCTTGCGCATCTCGGCAAAGCGCGTCATGTCGCCGAGTGCGGCGGTTGGGCTGGTGCTGGAGGTAGCCACGGCGGTTTCTCTTATGCCTCGAAGCGCCCGCCGGCGGACTCGACGGCGCTCTTGGCGCCCTTGGTCGCGGTGACGACCTTATCGTTGATGACGTAGGCCTTCGTGACTTTGCCGGACGAGATGATTTTCACCAGTTTGGTGTTCGCGGCGACCAAATTCGCGTCGATCAGTCCCGTGAGCGTCACTTCGGCGCCGGAATAGCGCATCAAATCGGTCAGGGTCAACTCCGCACGCGAGGCCTTGAGCGCGGACCTGAATCCGACCTTCGGCAGCCGCCGCTGCAACGGCATCTGGCCGCCTTCGAATCCGACCTTGTGGTAGCCGCCCTTGCGCGCGCGCTGTCCTTTGACTCCCCGGCCGCAGGTCTTGCCCTGGCCGGCGGACGCGCCGCGTCCCACCCGCAGGCGATTTCGCTTGGAGCCCAAGCCCGGCTTGATCGTATTCAAACGCATGTCAACCCTTCCCGGAGCCCAACGCGGGCTCCACTTTGAGCATGTGGCTCGCGGCGTTCACCATGCCGCGGTTCGACGGGGTGTCCGCCACCACCACGGTGTGCCCGATTCGGCGCAGCCCGAGCCCACGGGCGGAGTTTCTGATCGACGCCAATTGGCCGTACAGACTCTTGATCAAGGTCACTTTGATGGTCTTGTCCGTCATGACATCAGCCCACGATTTCCGCAACGCTCTTGCCGCGCTTGGCCGCGATATCGTCCGGCGTGCGCAGCTTGCCCAGGGCATCCATGGTCGCCCGCACCACATTGATGGGGTTGCGCGAGCCATAGCTCTTCGCGAGTACGTTGCGCACACCGGCGCATTCGAACACCGCGCGCATCCCGCCGCCGGCGATGACGCCGGTACCGTCGGCGGCCGGCTGCATGTACACCCGCGTGGTGCCATGCCGTCCTTTGACCGCGTAGAACAAGGTATCGTTCTTGAGCGAGACGTTAACCAGGCTCTTGCGCGCCTGCATCATCGCCTTGGAGATCGCCACAGGGACTTCCCGGGCCTTGCCGTAACCGAAGCCGACCCGGCCTGCGCCATCGCCCACCACGGTGAGCGCGGTGAAGCCGAATTGCTTGCCGCCCTTGACCACCTTGGCGACACGATTCACCGCGACCAGCTTTTCCAGCAGGTCATCGCCCGACATTGGTTTTTCAACTCTCGCCATATGCCTTCAGACCCTTGGTTGTACCTTGGTTGGGGTTAGAACTCGAGACCCGCTTCGCGCGCAGCCTCTGCCAGCGCTTTGACGCGCCCGTGATACATGAAACCGGAACGGTCGAAGGCGACCTTGGCAATGCCTTTTGCCTTGGCGCGCTCGGCAATCGCGCGGCCGACCGCCTTCGCCGCTTCGATGTTGCCCGTGGCCGTAAGGTCGCCGCGTACGTCCTTCTGCAACGTCGATGCGGCCACCAGAACCTTGTCGCCCTCGGGAGCGAAGATCTGCGCGTAAATATGCTGGGGCGTGCGGTGCACCGAGAGGCGCAACGCCGCGAGCTCCTTGATCTTGACGCGGCCCCGGCGCGCGCGCCGCAGGCGGGTGTCTTGTTTGGTCAATTTCATGGTTACTTCTTCTTCGCCTCTTTCAGCGAAATTTTCTCATCCGAATACTTCACGCCCTTGCCCTTGTAGGGTTCCGGCGGCCGGAAGCGGCGAATCTCCGCCGCGGTCTGACCGACTCGCTGACGGTCGATGCCCTTGACGATGATTTCGGTCTGGGTCGGCGTTTCGATGGTGACGCCGTCCGGAATCGCGAAATTGATCAGGTGCGAATAGCCCAGGGTCAGAGTCAAGCTCTTGGCCTGAACCGCGGCGCGATAGCCGACGCCCACCAATTCCAGCTTTTTCTCGTAGCCCTTGGTCACGCCCGTGACCATGTTGGCCAGGTGCGCGCGGGTCGAGCCGGCGATGGCATTCAAGCCTTCACCCGCATCGGCGGCGACTTCCAGATGCTTGTCCTGCTGCACGACTTTGATGCCGTGTTTGATCGCCAGCGTGAGCGACCCCTTCGCGCCCTTCACCGTCACGGCGTCGGCACCGATCGTGGCGCTGACGCCCTGCGGGAGATCTACCGGCTTTTTTGCGACTCGTGACATATGAAACCTCTATTGAACGACGAAGAGCACTTCGCCGCCGGTGCCGGCGGCGCGCGCCTGCCGATCCGACATGATGCCCTTGGGCGTCGAGACGACCGCCACTCCCAAGCCGCCGAGCACCTTGGGCAACTCGTCCTTGCCGCGATAGATGCGAAGGCCGGGCCGGCTGATCCGTTCGATGCGGTCGATGACCGGACGGCCCTCGTGGTACTTGAGCTCGATCGACAGCGTGCTCTTCGCGCCGGCGACATCGACGCCGAACCCACCGATGTAGCCCTCGTCCTGCAATACCTTGAGGATGGCGAGCTTCAGCTTCGACGCACCGACGCCGACGGTCGGCTTGCCCGCGGATTGTGCGTTGCGAATGCGCGTCAGAAGATCGGCAATCGGATCAGTCATGCTCATAGTGCGCGCCTCACCAACTCGCCTTCGACAGGCCGGGGATCTCACCGCGATTGGCCGCTTCACGCAGCTTGGTGCGTGCCAGTCCAAACTTGCGGTACACACCGCGCGAGCGCCCGGTAATCGAGCAGCGATTGCGCTGCCGCGTCGCGCCGGCATCGCGCGGCTGTTTCTGCAGTTCCACTTGCGCGGCGGCGCGCTCCTCCGCACCGGTCTTCGGATCGCGGATCAGTTCCTTCAGCTCAGCGCGACGCTTGGCATATTTGCCCGCTACCTTGAGGCGGCGCTTCTCGCGCATGAGCATGTTCGTCTTGGCCATGGGCTGTTAACCTACTTGCGGAACGGAAAGTTGAAGGCTTCTAACAACGCGCGCCCGTGCTTGTCGTCGTGCGCCGACGTGGAGATGGTGATGTCCATTCCACGAATCTGATCGATCTGGTCGTACTGGATCTCAGGGAAAATGATCTGCTCCTTCACCCCCAGGCTGTAGTTGCCGCGGCCGTCGAACGAGCGCGTGCTGATACCGCGGAAATCCCTGATGCGGGGTATCGCGATATTCACCAGCCGATCCAGAAATTCGTACATGCGCGCACCGCGCAGGGTCACCTTGCAGCCGATCGCCTGGCCGTCGCGTACTTTGAAGGTGGCGACCGATTTCTTGGCCTTGGTGACGGCCGGTTTTTGACCCGTGATCTTCGCCATGTCGGCGGTGGCGGCATCCATGACCTTCTTGTCGGCCACAGCCTCGCCCACGCCCATGTTGACCGTGATCTTGAGGATTCGCGGCACTTCCATCGTGTTCTTCAGCCCAAGCTTGGTCTTGAGCTCCGGCACGATCTTCTCGCGGTAAATCTGTTTCAGTCTTGCCATGATTCGTGTAACTCGCTTACTTGGAGTCGACCATTTCCTTGTTCGACTTGAACACCCGCACCTTGCGGCCGTCCTCGAGCGATTTGAAACCGACTCGATCGGCCTTCTGGGTCGCCGGATTGAAGATCGAAACGTTCGATACGTGCAGCGGCGCCTCGCGCTCGATGATGCCGCCCTGAACGCCCATCTGCGGATTCGGCCGCTGATGTTTCTTCGACATGTTGAGCCCCTCGACGCGCACGCGATCGTCCGCCAGCACTTCGATGACGGCGCCGCGGCGCCCCTTGTCGCGGCCGGTGATCAAGATCACCAGGTCGCCTTTGCGAATCTTCTTCATCACAGCACCTCGGGCGCCAACGAGATGATCTTCATGAACTGCACGTTGCGCAGTTCGCGGGTCACGGGTCCAAAGATACGGGTACCGATGGGTTCGAGTTTGTTGGTCAACAACACCGCCGCATTGGTGTCGAAGCGGATCAGCGACCCGTCGGCCCGGCGCACGCCGCTGCGGGTGCGCACGACGACTGCGTCATACACTTCGCCCTTCTTGACCTTGCCGCGCGGGATCGCGTCCTTGACGCTGACCTTGATGACGTCCCCGACCGCCGCGTAGCGGCGCTTCGAGCCGCCGAGCACCTTGATGCACATCAAGCGCTTGGCGCCGCTGTTATCGGCCACGTTCAACATGGTGCGAAGCTGGATCATGGGTCAAGCCTCGGTCCGGGCGCGATCGACGATGCGCACCAGCACCCAGGATTTGCGGCGCGACATCGGCCGGCACGGTTTGATGGAAACCGTATCGCCCTCCTTGCACTCATTGTTCTCATCATGCGCGAGCAGCTTGGTCGTGCGGCGGATGTACTTGCCGTACATCGGGTGCTTGACCAGGCGTTCGACCGAGACGGCGACCGTCTTGTCCATCTTGTTGCTGACGACTTTGCCGGTGAGCAGGCGCTGTCCGGGAATCGGAGCCGCCCCTGGAGTAGGCCCGGGCGCGGGAATGTCCGCCGGGGCGCCGGCCGCGTCGGTGATCTGTGCTTCGCTCGACATCACGCCTTACCTCTGCTTACGCTTGCCTGCGCAAGCACCGTCTTCACACGCGCAATGTTCTTACGCACCTTCGCGAATTGATCCGGCTTTGCGGCTTGACCGGTCGCGCGGGCCATGCGCAGGTTGAACTGCTCGCGGCGCAGCTTGAGGAGCTCCTCGCTCAACTCCTTGGGCGCCTTGTCGCGCAACTCTTTAGCCTTCATGTTCGCACCTTCATGTTCTGACCTTTACGTCCGGACCTGGCGCTTGACGAACGCGGTCGATACCGACAGTTTCGCGGATGCCAGGCGGAACGCCTCGCGCGCAATTTCTTCGGTCATCCCTTCGATCTCGAAGAGGACCTTGCCGGGCAGCACTTTCGCCACCCAATACTCGACGTTGCCCTTGCCCGAGCCCATGCGCACTTCGAGCGGCTTCTGGGTGATCGGCACATCCGGAAACACACGGATCCAAATGCGGCCGCCGCGCTTCACGTAGCGCGAGATCGCGCGCCGCGCCGCTTCGATTTCACGCGCCGTCATGCGGCAGCGATTGGTCGCCTTCAGGCCGTATTCGCCGAACGCGACCGAGTTGCCGCGCTGCGCACTGCCTGAAATCTTGCCCTTGAACTGTTTGCGGAACTTGGTCCGCTTCGGCTGCATCATGTGTCGTTACCTAGTTCAACCGGCGGGCGCCGCCACGGTGCTCGGGGCCGCGGCCACGGGCGGTGCGCCGGCGGGCGCAGCGCCCTCGGCAGTCTTCGCGGCCGCTTCGGCATCGGCCTCCGCCGCCTCGACTTCAGGCTGATCGAAAATTTCGCCTTTGAATATCCACACCTTGATCCCGATGACGCCGTAGGTGGTCTGCGCCTCGGCAAGGCCGTAGTCGATGTCGGCCCGGAAGGTGTGCAGCGGAACGCGGCCTTCGCGATTGGTTTCCGTGCGGGCGATTTCCGAGCCGTTCAAGCGGCCCGAGATGCGCACTTTGATTCCGAGGGCGCCGGAACGCATGGTATTGGTGACCGCGCGCTTCATGGCGCGGCGGAACATCACGCGCTTCTCGAGCTGCTGCGAGATGCCTTCGGCGACCAGTTTGGCGTCGAGTTCGGGCTTGCGGATTTCGGCGATATTGAGACGCACGTCGTTCATGGTCATGCCGAGAATCTTGGCGACGCCGGTACGGAGTTTCTCGATGTCCTCGCCCTTCTTGCCGATGACGATTCCGGGGCGCGCCGTGTGGATGGTGATGTTCGCGCGGCGCGCGGCACGTTCGATGTGGATCCGGCTCACCGAGGCGTCGGCCAGCTTTTTGTTCAGGTAGTTGCGCACCAGGTGATCGGTGTGGATGTTCGAGGCAAAGGTCTTGGACCCGGCGTACCACTTCGACGTCCAGTCGCGCGTGATGCCGAGGCGAATGCCAATCGGATTTACTTTCTGACCCATGATCGCTTTACCTTTATGGCTCTCGCTTGCCGTCGGACACTTGCACCAGGATATGGCTGCTGCGCTTGGCGATTCGCACGCCGCGGCCCTTGGCGCGCGCATGAAACCGCTTGAACATCGGCGCCGGATCGACCTCGATCCGCGTCACTTTCAGATCGTCGACATCGGCATTGAAATTGTTGTAGGCATTCGCGATCGCGGAATCCAAAACCTTGAGGACGATGCGCGCGCCCTTCTTCGGCATGAACTTCAACGTGTTGACCGCCAGAGTCGCGGACTTGCCGCGGATCGTGTCCACCACCAAGCGGCATTTCTGGGGAGAGATGCGCGCGTATCTCAGGACTGCCTTGGTTTCCATGCGCTACTCCGCCGCCGTCACTTTCTTGTCGCCGGAATGCGCCTTGAACGTGCGCGTCGGGGCGAACTCGCCGAGTTTGTGGCCGACCATGTTTTCGGACACCAGCACCGGCACATGCAAGCGGCCGTTGTGCACGGCGATGGTGAGCCCGACCATATCGGGGATCACCATGGAGCGGCGCGACCACGTCTTGATCGGACGGCGGTCATTCTTTTGACTGGCCGTTTGCACTTTCTTGGCGAGGTGCAAATCGACGAACGGACCTTTCTTGAGCGAGCGAGGCACTTTAGATATCTCCGGACACTTACAGTCGTTTGTTCTTGCGGCGCTGCACGATCATGCCGTCGGTACGCTTGTTGTGGCGCGTCTTCTTGCCCTTGGTCTGCAAGCCCCAAGGGCTCACGGGATGCGGGTTGCCCTGGCCCGATTTACCCTCGCCGCCGCCGTGAGGATGGTCGACCGGATTCATGACGACGCCGCGCACGGTGGGGCGCACGCCGAGCCAACGCACCGCACCGGCTTTGCCGAACACGCGCAGGTTGTGCTCGTCGTTGCCGACCTCGCCGATCGTGGCGCGGCAATCCACGTGGATCTTGCGCATTTCGCCCGACTTCAACCGCACGCTGGCATACAGGCCCTCGCGAGCGGCGAATTGTGCGGAGGCGCCGGCGCTGCGCGCCATCTGGCCGCCCTTGCCGACTTTCAATTCGATGTTGTGCACCGTGCTGCCGACCGGAATGTGGCGCAGCGGCAGCGCATTGCCGGCCTTGATGGGCGCATCGGCGCCGGAGCGGATCTCATCGCCCGCCTTCACGCCTTTCGGCGCGAGGATGTAGCGGCGCTCACCGTCCTTATAGAGGACCAATGCCAGATGCGAGGTGCGGTTCGGATCGTACTCGAGGCGCTCGACGACGCCCGGAATCCCGTCCTTGTCGCGCTTGAAATCGACGATGCGGTAGCGCTGTTTATGTCCGCCGCCGATGTGCCGGGTCGTCTGCCGGCCCGAATGATTGCGCGCCCCGGTACGATTCTTCTTCGTCGTCAACGACTCGATCGGTCCGCCCTTGTGCAGGTGCGAGCGATCGACTTTGACCACGAAGCGCGTGCCCGGAGAGGTCGGCTTCATTTTGATCAGTGCCATGGCTCTTCTAATCCTTGACTACAGCGAAGCGCCGGTGAAATCGATGGACTGGCCGGCTTGCAAGCGGACGTACGCCTTCTTGTAGCCGTTGCGCTTGCCGGCGACATTCTTGAAGCGGCGGGTCTTGCCCGGTTTGTTCAGCAAGTTCACGCCCTCGACCTTGACCTCGAACATCAACTCGACGGCCTGCTTGACCTCGGACTTCGACGCGTCGCCCTGCACCCGAAACACGTACTGGTTCGACTTCTCGGTGACCGTGGCGGCCTTCTCCGACACGTGCGGCTGGATCAGCACGGTCATCAAACGCTCTTTATTCATGGGCCCCTCCGAGGCGTTGATCGAGCAGCTTCAGGGCGCCGACCGTGGCCAGCACTTTGTCGTGTTTGATCAAGCTCACGGGATCGAGCGAACCGACCGGCACGACGTCGACATAGGGCACGTTGCGGGCGGCCAGGAACAATTTCTCCTCGTACGCCTCGACCAGGATCAACGCGCGCGTCAAGCCGAATTCAGCGAGCTTGCTGATCAAGAGTTTGGTTCTCGGTGCGGCGAGTTCCAACGACTCGACCGCCAGCAGGCGATCTTCGCGCACCAACTGCGACACCATGGACTGCATGGCGGCG
>Ga0209611_10004027_pt1 | contig 25228 bp, 32 predicted proteins | sample S1TSphgellanicum_3_FD_187693 | JGI IMG/M metagenome (GOLD analysis project Ga0209611, IMG submission 187693) | Host-associated microbial communities from peat moss isolated from Minnesota, USA - S1T2_Fc - Sphagnum magellanicum MG (SPAdes) (version 2) | ecosystem: Host-associated > Plants > Peat...
TTTCATGCCGCATACGAGCGTGAGACCGACGCCCCCGGCCGCACCTAACAGAAGGACGCCGATGCCGCCGCACACCGCTATCAGCACATTTATTCCGTCATACGCAGCACCAGAGATATCGCCATATCGTAGCGAAGCACCGAAGAGATGCATCAAATCCTGGGCTAGCGTAAGAAACTTCGGAGACATGATGTCCGCCGACTGAACGACAGCCGCGCTTGCAATCGCGAGCAGCGCGATTCGCGGTGTTTGACGCATGATACGGAAGACGATGCGGCGTGCGGCTGAGGGAGTTAGCGTGTACACGACGCGGTTGAGACGACGAGAGGTCAGCCGAAGACGGCGATCCATGCTAAGAATAATCATGGCACCAATCGTAGCATGACGCCCTCCCGTATCTGCCCCCTAGACTTCGTCACCCAGTTCGAGCGTTCTTACTCGATGACGTCGACAAGCCATGATGCTTGAAAGCGCGGAACAATGCCCTGCCAACTCTTCGGGTCTTCCGAAATCTGGAAGATGCCTTGCCACGTCTCGCGTCTCTGGCGGCCGATACATGTACACGTCCGACCCGTTAACGTACTGATGAACTCAGACTCGTTTTCCAGACACACGCCCGCCAAAATGTACTTACTCCAACCGTCGTAATCGGACAGCAACATCTCGCAGCGAGGAACATCTAAAACAAGAATTTTCTCGGATGTTATGCGCCTGGCGTCGCTCCGATGGGACCGCAGAAACTTCTCCCGGTTGAATCCGACCCAGATAGGCGCGGCGGGAAGTGCGACTCCCATCCGGGCTTCGTACTCGCGCGCTATCCAGAAATAGCCGCGCTTATGGGCGATGCGTAAATCTCTTCCGATACTCGTATCATACGCTGCTGACTTGAGCCAAGGCTGAACATGGTCGTCCCCGGCGACGAGTCGGGCAATAACATCATTTCGTTGTTCCGAGTATACGCGGACCGTTTCTCCAGGGCCGAAGGCTGCCTCAAGTGCAGAGAGCATATTTCCTCAAGAAAACAAACATGCGGACTTCGTCCACGCTGAGATTCGGCATCAACCGAGTCCTTGAGAAGGCTCTACCGCATCCTACTTCAACGACTTTTCGTTTCTTTGAAAATTGAGACGATGTAGCAAGTTCACGATCCATCGCGACACGATATCTGGTTTACTCGGACGAAATGGTGTGGGAGCTATTTCGGACGGTGAGATAAGCGGCTGGCCCTTGGCGAATCGCTCTTTAAATTGTTCATCGCGAAGGAAGATTGCTTCTGCCGTGCCGCCATTGACTTCACTTCTCTTCATCGCACGCCGACAAAACGCAATGTCACGCTCCAGACTTCCTCGCGTCAGAAAAAAGAAGTAGATGGCGAAAAAAACCATAGCTGCAAGAAAGTCGAAGACGAGTGACCATCCCAGTGATGTACCGAGTTTGTTCAGGATCTTGTCGCCATGACCTGAAATAAAAGTAATCACTTTCTGCGCGCCGTAGCCGAGCGGGGCAGAGACAATGGCCCCGAGGCCCACAAGTCTACGAAATTCACTTTGAAGATGTTGCTCGACTGCGGCGATATCGTACGTCCGATGCGCTGCCATCGTTTCAAGGGATCGATCTTCAGCATCTGCCTGAATCTCGACCTTGGTATGCTTTCCTGCTCGTGTGAGATTGCGCCGGACCCAGATACTGACAAGAATTACGAAACTCAGGCTTGTGACAACCGCGATAATCTTGCCGATGACGATGCCGACTTGCTTCAGATCCCCACTAGTGTCGGAGCCGAGTGCCAAGTTCACAAGGCAGACAGCAACGAGGCAGACGACGCCAACAAAACAGGCCCATCCCCCAAGAGCCAGATCGGGATAATCGCGACGGGCCTGCTGCCAATCGTCCTCCCGGGCCTTGCGCATCTCACCAAGTGTTTTCCAAACCGCTGCTGTCGCACCCATCATCATCCGTCCTTGCATAATGCTCTTTCGAGATTAGCGCTGGTGAGTGCCAGCGTAGTGGCATCTTAAGGCGAGAATCACTTTTCAAACGGTCGCGGCCGGTGTGCGGAGAATCTGCCCGAAGAAGCCCGCAACGGTATCGTCGCCATCATCGCTAGTGCCAATTACTCCAAGTTCTTCTCTCGAAGTTCGCTAGCAAGTCGATCCAGGCCATTGTAGATGCGAATTATTTGAAGTTCGTTTACTGGCGAATCTGCGACCCTAATCAGCGCGTCAGCGCCATATAACGAATGACGTTTCATGGCGCGTCCCACATTTAGAACTCGAACGAGATAACGTTCTCTATAGAATTCATCTAGGAATAAATTCCTCGTCTTTTTATCATCCGGTTTATCTGAAGGATAATCCGCGTGCATCGCCCTCACAAGTTCGCGAAGCTCGTTGGCAATCGTATAAGCGACTGTCTCAATATTCAGAACGTCTTCGCTCTTTGCCGCCTGAAGGGTGCCGACAATGCCGCCGATGGCAAGGAGAAACGCCAAAGTCCCAAGGGCGATTGCGGTATATGCCGAGGGCGCATTTAGCGCGACGATAGCGAGCGCGGTCGCAAACAGCGCGCCTGCGGTCGTGAACAGTACACCCCCGGCGAAGCGCATCCAGCGCTTACCAGCCCATCTACTCTCTCGGTATAAAACCCAGAGACTTGCACCAACGACGCATGCGACAAGCACCAAGCAAATCCACATCGGAAGGCTCCGACTGGGAGAGAGTACGCATGGGGGAGCCCAGTGGATTTCGCACGTCGTTGATATAGTCATCGTTCACCAGGATAATCTGTCCGATGCCTACTGGCTGGCACCTAAGGGCCGACTACTAAACATTACTTCGGCCGGGATCGCCGCCGTGGCTTCGTATCAAAATACTGCCGTAAGATCCGCTCGATGGTCGCACTCGGGCTGTAGACGCGGCCCTTCTCCCGCTCGCGACCATCGGAAATCGCCTCATCTTCGATGAGGTCAAGCAAGTCGGTCGGCAGCCGCAAGGTCACGGCCCGCTTTGCCACGGGCTCGGCCCGCTTCGGGGTCGGCATATTCGGCGGCTTCCGTCAAGCCTGCAAGCCTGCCGCCTTGAAAGCATGAAAGTATGCTTGCAAACAAAGGGACGGTGACGGTGGTTCCGGTATGATCGCGGGCCGACTTGGCTCGTCGTCCGGAGGTACTTTGCATGGTCCGTCGTCCTGTGGGTGTTCTCATCGCCCTCGTTTCATCGTTGCTCGTCGCTTGCGGAGGAGGAGGGGGTGGTTCGAATCCGGCTCCTACCAGCGGCTCGGGAGTCGTGAGTTCCCCATCAGCATCACCGGGATCGGCATCGCCGTCACCGCATTCATCGGTTGCCCCATCAGCATCGCCGTCGGTCGCGCCGAGTCCGTCAGCATCCGTTACCCCGAGCCCCTCGCCCTCCGCCGGAACGGGAAGCCTATCAGCGACGATGGTCGACTACACGAGTGCAGCACCCCTCTCCGGCCTCACCGTCATCGTTGGTCCGACGCCAAATCCGAACACCTGCGCGGAAGCACAAACGCAATCGACGAACACGTGCGGCGTGGTCGCTTCAGTCACCGCAACGACAACCACCAGCGCAAACGGAACATTCTCGGTCAGCGGTCTTGCCGCAGGCACGTACATGCTGATGGTTGGTCCGACTGATGGTTCGTATGCAACGCTGCATCGCACCGTCACGATTGCATCGGGAAGCACGACCGCTCTCGGCACGATTCAACTCACGGCGCTCTCCAACACGATTCAAGCGTGGCTTGCGGACGTGAATTATCAACGTTCGAATGTCGCGACGCCGCAATCGTTCGCGAATCTCGTTGTTGACGAATACCTGGAAGAACAAGCGAACCTGTGGGCCGCGAACGTGGCCGCTGGGACCACGGCATACTCGGACGCAGCCGTTGCACCGTATGCAACCGCGTATTCGAATGAGCCTGGTGTGATGTACGGCGTTGGAATGGGCCACAACATCGCTGTCGTTCCGCCGAACGAAACAGAAGAGCAAATCGATATGGGCTACATGTCGGAACAGACCGGCGCGTGTGCACCGTACGGCGGCAATTGGCAGACGTGCGCGGCAAACGGCGATCCGGGTCCACACTACGTCGCCATTGCCGAAACGTCCGATGTATGGGTCGGGCTTGGTTCGACGACGGCGCTCTACTCACCATCACCAAGCGCGGGATCGCCGTCGTGTATCTTCTTTGCGGGTAATGCTGCCGGGCCACTTCCGGCAAGCGTTCATCGCAAGTAACGTAGTATCAGCGAAGGCTACTGCTTGTGCCGGCCCCGGAAATTCTTCCGGGGCCGTCTTTCTTTCAGAGATGAAGATGTGCAAGAGTCTCGTCGACAACGCGCGTTACCGTGTCTCGCTCAATTAAAAATCGTTCCGGCGTGAAGTGTTCCACGCGGTCTTGCAGTCGACTTTGAATGGTACTTCCGGCGGCTACCGACCGCATCAAGAACGCATCGTCGCCGACGACATGTAGCACGACGCCGCGTCGACCGAGATGGATTGCGAGGGTGTCGTCATCAGGACGTGACACCTCCCCCTCGACCGAACGTTCTTGAGTCAGCGCCATGACGGCATCAAGCCACTCCACCCTATCCATAGTATGCGTCCTCGTCAGGCACGAGCAGTTCGAGACCGCTTACGCCGCTTCGTTGCTGGCTGAGGTTGCGCTTCGGTTACACCGAAGAACAGTTCCTTAATTTCCGGCGAGACATCACCCAGGTCTTCAGCACTAAAGGCAGCTTGCTTCGTTGCTGCTTTCCGAGCCGACTCCGCTTCGACTTTTCGGGCTAGGTCCTCATCGAGTAGTCGAGTTAGAACTGCGGTTAGGCGTGCTTCCCGTTCGTCATCCGCCGCGTCGAACGCGACTTTATAGGCCTTGTGCGCTTCATCTCCCAGCATGTGACGAATGCCAGCCTCGACGACAGAATCGCTTTGCTTGCGTAACGGGGTCCGAATGATATTGCTTCGCGGGTACAGCTCGCCATCGATTAGCTCACGAGCAAGCAGTTCGCGAATCGTGTATTGGATGCATGGCCGCTGATAGATGGGTCGCTCCATGAGGGGATACGCCTTGCGGTCCTCGTCGATCGGTTCAATGAGAAAGCCGAACTGAACGAGCCTGCGTTGCGAGACCCGAATCGTGCTGAGGTCGCGGAGACCGAGATCTTCCCGGATCTGATTGATTTCGGGGTACGCCACGCCAGCCGTGTTCATGACCGACAGATAGTAGTGATAGACGGTCAAGTCTCGGGCGTTCAGGACCTGGAAGATGAAGCGACGCCACCAGGCCGGGACCGTGTAGAACGGCTTACTTTCTTTTGCCTCCGGCCAGTGGAATTCTGGCCGGAATTGTAGGGTTAATTCCCGTTTTTGAGCCAACTTTTCCCCGTGATAAGCCGGAATTTTTTGCCACTATCGGTGGCGATTTTCGCCTATTTCCCTCATGCTGCTTGCTTCTCCGTTTGCGTGTTCGTCTGCGTCTTCGTATGCGGCTTCGTGTATGCGTATTCGCTGGGCGCTGCTTCCGGCGCGGGGGCGGCCCGGGGGCTTGTTGCGGAGACTTTCCGACGTGATAATTGGAGTACAACAGCAAACCGCGGGTGTGGTAAACCCGACGGTTGGAGTCTCGGGAACCCGGTCGTAAGCCGGGAGCGCACGGCGCAGGCCCCCTAAAGACTCCCGCTGCTGTCAACGGCGGCCCCTCACGTTTGACGTTCGAATCGGCGTGAGGGGCTGCTTTCGATAGGTCGAGAGTACACCGTGGCGGGGGAGACAGCAAGGGCAATGTTCGCCCCATGTCCCTCGGATGGCAGAGCCGACGACGTCTACCGTCAGCGGACATGCTGTCTCAAGAGGGCTGACGCGAATCGCCGCACAACGGGCAATCCGATCCCTTCACGGGTCGAAGGATGGTTTGCGATGTTCAGACGGGTCCTGATAACGCTTCTTACCACGGCGCTCTTTTTCTCGCCGACGACTTCATATGCACGAAGTCACAAAGCGCCGGTTTCGACGGGTACGCTTCAACTTTTCAGTACGGAATCCGCGGCGCAGGCGCACTGCCCACGTGATGAAGTCGTGTGGCTGAATACGAACAGCGGCATCTACCACGAGAAGGGCATGCGCTGGTACGGGCGCACGAAGTCCGGCGCATACGTGTGCAAGAAGGAAGCCGACGCCGCGGGCGACCGCGACACGAGAAACGGACAGTGACCTTTAAACGAGCACATGACGCCTTCCCGAATCGTTCTTTGCGCAGTTTGCGCCTGCATCGGCTTTCTTCTTGGATACGAGTATGCGCTGAAAAGTGCGATACATCAGAACCCGTGCGCAAGGCATGCGGGTGTAAGCGCATTTTCGGGGGTAGGCGGCAACACGGGGCGCATCGCTTGCAACGATGGCGTTTTCGTTACTATCGAGGGAGAGGAATTGGGCCAGCGATGAAGTCGATTATGACGGTGTTCACGACGCTCATTGTGGCCGCGCTTTCGCTTCCAGCAATGGCTGATGTTCAAGTGCCCGCCAAACCGATGCATGTTGACGAAAGTGTTCACTGCATCGAAACGACGGTCACGAAGGTCAGTTATTATTTCGCCGGGCAACCTGCCAGCGGGATCTTTGTCGCGTTTGCCGCGAATCTGGGCGTCGCGCGTTTCCCGAAAGCTCATGCGAGTGTTGCGGATCGACAATCTTACATTGCTGACTACCAGCGAGGCTGGGTACCGAGTGCTGCCCTTAGCGGAGGCGCTCCGAATCCGGTGATGATGCAAGAGCGAGTTGGAGACCACGTTCAAGTCTGCCTCGTTTCTGTTCCGATTCCTCAGGGCCGCTGCGACCCCGACACGGACCCACGTGGCCGCGTGTATCGGGTCTATGATTATCGGCAACATGCAGCATACGTCGAGATGAATGACGGACACGGTTGTGGTGGGGCGTGATGGAATGAGTGATGAGCTAGATCCTGTCCAGGCGTTCTCTCAAATCAGCGCTGGCACCATTCGATACGAAGTCGGGCAGGCCGTGACATATAAAGACCAGCGATACTATATCGTTGGTGGACCATCCAACACGACGCGCGGTCGAGTTTACGAGCTTTCCAATGTTCCACCGCCGATTCGCGCACTGGAATCAGAACTGCGCCCAGCGCCACCCGAAACATAGGTGGCCGCGACACCGACTCCACCGCCGATATCACCAGATGGCGGAAAGGCGCTGCGCGGCTGTCTCTTGGCCATCTTCGAGGTGCTCGCCGCCGTTTTCGCCGGTGTCGCGCTTCCGTTTGTTATTCTTGTCGCCATGGTCATCTGGTTCTGGCCGTGGTACTCGTCGATCTCGTCGTCGGTCAGGAACCTCGATAACGCGCTCATCACGCTTGCAAGCGTCGCCGGTGTTCTCTGGTCCGGTGCAATCATTGCGTACTCGATTCACAAAAAATACACGCCACCGCTTCGAACCGGCGTACAGCTCCTTCACTTTGCATTTCTCGCACCGATTGCAGGCCTCATCGGTCAAGGTGCATCGTTGCGAACGGCGTTCTACATCCTCGGATGGTTTTATATCGTCGACGCGTTGTTTAGCGTAACGAATTCTCAATTATTGAAGCCTGGCTCCGTGTTCATGAAAAGTGTGGAGCCGCCGCCAAACGAGTCGGCAGAGGATGCGGAAAAGCGAAAGAAGAGTGCGTTAGCACGAGCCTCGCTCATCCAGTTTTTTCAGCGGAATGCCCACGGCACACGATACTTCTGGCTCGTTGCCGCGCTTTGCACCGCAATCGTGGTCACCGCACGACAGGACGTCATCGCTTGGGCTTGCCTCAGTATCATCGTGTTGAGTCTCTTCCTGATACTTCCCGAGGTCTTTAGCTTAGTGGACAAGCCGGATGACGACGTAAATTGATGTAGGAAAGAAAGAGTACAAAGACCTAGACTATCTTCGCCGCTTCGTCGCATCAGCAGATTTAATAGCCGAATGAATCTCGGTCGCGTTCAATCTGAGTAGCCGCCGCAATGCTACCTCAACGACCGCCGAGTACGAGACGTTCTCGTCAACCGCTAAGTGTTTTATATCCCTAAGAAGTTTCGTATCGATACTGAATGATGCACGCGCAACTTCGCCATCTGCCGGTACAGCAGCGGTTGGTTTTGTTTTCGGCTGGCGCGTCTTTTCTTTCACCGTAGGGACGGCCCCGGTTAGCCGCTTCGATTCGTTCCTCCTACTATTCCGAATAGCGCGGATACGAGTAGCGCTCTTCGGAATAGTAGAGTAGAATGACGGAAAGGGTGGACCGAAATCCACCTCAGGCCCGGACCAGTCCACCACGTTCCGAGCGCAGAATACGTGACCCGGCCCTCAGTAAGCCGCGCGGAGGAGGAAAACTTGATGACATGGAGTTATTGGTGGCCGTTCCGTGAGACGAAGGGGTCAGCGGCTCGTCTGACGCACGTCCCGGCAACCCAGACGCAACCTTTGGGGCTGAACTTCGATCAACGAGAACCCAAGACTGAAAGGCGTAGCACGACCATGGACTTAGGGGCGGTAAACCTGCCCGAGTACCGAGCACTTGATGTAGCAGAGGCCATTCTCCAGAGAACGGGGCCGCTGAATCCCATCACGCTCCATAAGATGTTGTACTTCGTAAAGTCGTGGTCTCTCGGCTGGAATGCCGGGCCGGTTTTTCGCGACGCCATGCAAGCGTGGGCCAATGGCCCCGTTGTTCCAGCAGTGTACCAAAGACACCGCAGACAAGGGCTTGTAAATCCCGGCGAAATTGAGCCCGACCCGGAGCAGATCGACGCGAAGACTCGGCAGATTATCAACAACATCGTTGATTTTTACCGGCGCTACACGCCAGACCAGTTAATTGCCCTTACGCACCACGATAGTCCCTGGAGAAACGCGCGCGCGAGAGACGGCGCGCTTCCAGGTGAGCGAAGTGCAGCCATTATCAAAAGAGCGGATATGCGCGAATATTATCGGGACCTTGCCAATGAAGCGAATTCCCGGCGTATGCCACGCATGCCGGAGTTTCTCATCGCGGCTTAGGACCTAGACCTCTCCATTAGTAATCGGAGAAGGCGTGCGATGGGGATCGGTGCACGTTGCGTTTTGATCGTGTCTTGCCCACCGATTACAGCCCTGTTCTCGACTAATGGGGATGACGAACGCGCAACCCAGGATAAATAGTGCGAGAAAAACGATAATCGTCCAAAACACAAATCGCCACGTTTCGTATCTTAATCTATCGATACTCATACGTCTTCATCTGACTCGGGCAAGTCGGTGACAGAGTCCTGGTCTTTTACCTGCTGTGGAGTCAGTGGTAGCAACACGCGATACTTTGCCTGCATACCTCCGGGCATCGGATTGTACTCAATCCCGTCGTCGTTCGGTCTCGAAAGATGAACGACTATACCCGCATTGACGAGCGGATATTTCACAAAGACACGTAGATGCACCGAGCCATCGCTGCGCAGATGAACGTCTGACATCGGGCGCTCAAGAGCACGTGAAAAATCTCCTGACTCCGATGATTCAGAAATCTCGATTTCTCTAGACACTGAACATCGTAGGAACATACCAGCAGCAAGGACGGGCGACCGCCCGAGACTTTCAAGTTCGGACTCAAGCGTCACGTAGGACCACTTGTCGACATTAGGCGGTGCACCTCGCAGTATTTTCCATTCCGCGATGTGATACTCAATAAGCGCATCGTTATGGTCGCTCGCGGTACACTCTCGTTGAGAAAGTATTCGCGTTTGCTCCATGTCGTACGTCTTTTTTGCCCACACCGCCGCTGCTGCAGCTGCTCCTAAAGCGACCGTTGTGATGCAAACCAGAAGGTACGTCGCAAGCGTAAGGGAGCATTCCGCGTTTCCAAAAGCGCACGCTGGCCATTCACGAAACTCAGGTCCCCAGTACACCACCCCAAGTGAAATGAGTAGCACGAGAAAAGCAGCAACAACGACAATCGTTCGAACGATATTGCTACTCACGTACTAACCCCACGAGACGGAACGTCTCCAGAATCCGAAGGTCTTTCGTCTTCGGCCATTTACAGATTTTATCGATAACTCCGCGCATCGCCGCTTCCGCCTCGTCATCGGGAACGTCGACAGCGCGGAAAACAAGAATCGAACGATCAACATCGACATCGACGATGTTGATAACCGGACCACGACCACCTAAGAGCTCACCAAGAGCTTCTCGAATAGCTACCGGGTCTGGCGGTTCTTCATTGTCCCGCTTAAACGCGTGCTTAACAAATCCAAAGAGTCCCGCCTCCCACGAAAATCTCACGTGCCAGTCGTAACCCGTCGTCCATTAAGATGCCGGACAATGTCTTCAGCAATTGCAACAGCATTCCGACGCGTCGTTCCTCGAAGCCAATACTCAAAACGATGCGAACTCTGAGAAGCCGATTTCCCCTTCCGCACTTTTTCTTCCATCATGCTATCCGGTACCGTAGGAAGAGCCATGATGCGAAGGCTGTCGTCGAAGTAACCAACTGAAACAAGGCCGCTGAGGCTCGACCACGAGACATAGTCTCCGTCAAAAATCTCTGGGTGCTTAAGATCCTCCGTAGGGTCATTCAGTGCATATTCAAGTGAGGGATCTTCGGCAACAACATAGGCATGGACGAGTCTGATGAATTCGCCAAACGAGCGGCCCGTATAGTCGCTCGTGATAAAATCTAACTCGTCGGCATAGTTCTCGGCAGTTGCCTTAGGACGCAAACTCCAAAGTCGCTCTATCGTATCGACCAAGGCCGCTACTTCGAGATCATTCATTTGCTGAATCTTGGCGACAATTTGCTCTGCATCGACGCCATGCACACGCTCGATGGGATGCTGACTTACGGCGTTACGAATCCTCGCAATTAACACTGGCTTCTGCATGCGCGCAGCGTCATAGCCGGAGAATCCCTTATCAAAAAGGCGAGGTTGGCGTTCCTCGACGACACCCGCGGCGATCATGTTCATCTCATCGCTCGACATTCGCCGTGCAATTGCCTCTCGACCGATACGAAGAAGAACATAAAATCGCGAAAGATCGGCTTTAGCCGTGAATCCAACCCCACCAGCATCGCGGTTCACCCGTTGACCGAGTTCCGGAGAGAGAATCCCGGCCCGGAACGTGACCAGAGAATCACCCGGAATGGACGGTTCGAGAGAGGTAGAGACGGGAATCTTCGGCTTCATGTTGCACATTTGTTATACACGAGTGTTACATTGAAGGCAAGGCCCTCGGCGGATTCGCCAGCAGCGATAGGGAGTAGTTCTTCTCTTTCACATGGGAACAGGCGCGTTGCTGCACCGAGGGGCCGACGGAAATCGCCTAAGGCTCATCGCCCCGGATATCCGGCATTCGTTCTCGGTAGCTCCGCAGTCACAAAGACCCTGGTTGAAATCGCGGCCCTAGAGCCAGTCGCCGTCAACGACATCCCTGAACGTGAACGCGTGACTGATGCCAATCTCGGCCACACCGTGAGAAGGCTCACCGCCTTAGGGATCGTCCGGCGTTATCACGACCCACTCCATGCCGGGCACTATCTCCTAACTCTGAACCCTGACAACCCGCTAATAGAACAGCTCCGAGCGGTGCTCCGAGGGCTGGCCCGTAAGAACCGGCTGCGGTGGGCCCCATCCGCTCCAACGAACGAATTCGTGGCCGTCGACGAAGGCCCTAATGTCACCAATTTGCGGATTTTCGGGCGAGGGGGAGGCGACGTCGAATGTCTCTTCGGTCATCCAAATCGCACCATCGCCATCATCCTTGTTGGGGCCTTAGGCCGCGTCGATCCCTCGACTATCGCCCGAGTCGCGGGCGTACCCACGGACGGAGACATGCTCCGCCTCATCGACCCCATCGAGGCCGATGGCCTAGTCGTCAGCGAAATGGTCGGGAGCATCCGACTCTACCAGTTTCCAAAGACAGGCTGGACACCGACCTTGACCGCCCTCATCAAAACTATTCTCGACCAGCACCCGCTCATCGCAAGCAGAGTTGCCGCAGCCAAAGTGCTCATGCTCTCGGGCGGATTCTCCAACCGTGTCCATTTACGACGGAAGCTCGGCTTCGAATAGTGCTCTCTATGAATACCGAACACAACACTTTTCGACCGTATTCGGAATAGTCGGACTTCAATGCACAACGACGAGCGAATAGTCGGAGTCGAAGTAATAGTCGGACAAGCGCGTCCCGGGTGGGATGAGTATTTCATGCAGATCGCTCATACGGTCGCGACGCGGGCCACCTGTCCGCGGGCGAGCGTCGGTGCCGTGCTCACGCGCGACCATCGTATTCTCACGACCGGGTATAACGGCGCACCCCGCAATGTCCCGCATTGCACCGAGGTCGGCTGCTTGCTCGTGAACGAGCACTGCCAGCGCGCCACACACGCGGAAGCGAACGCGATCGTGCAAGGCGCGCTGCACGGCGTCGGCCTTGCTGGGGCCATCGCCTACTGCACGCATCAGCCGTGCGTGAACTGTTCCAAACTTCTCATCAGCGCAGGGGTAGAGCGGATCGTGTACGATAAGCCGTATCCCGATCCGGTCGCGATCGAATTGCTGGCCGAGGCCGGCGTCGCCCTGATCCCGTTTGCGGCGCTGCTGTCGCGGAGCACTTCATGAGTCCGATCATCATCGTCGTGACGGCGCTGCTCGCGGCGGCCACGAGTGCCTTCCTGACCCCGCTCGTGCGGCGACTCGCGGCGCATGTCGGCATGGTCGACGAAGTCGGCGAGCGGCGCATGCACGAGATGCCCAAGCCGCGCATCGGCGGGATCGCGGTCTTCATGGGCTTCGCGGTGTCGCTCTTCGCCATGCTCGGATACCTGATCACGAAGCACGAGCTGCACAATCTCCAGAATATCCACGACATCATCGGGCTGATGTTCGGCGGAACGCTGATCCTCGTCGTCGGCGTCTGGGACGACGTGATGAGCATGCGCCCGCGCAACAAGCTCATCGCGCAGATCGTTGTCGCCGGCGTCTCGCTGCTCTACGGCTTCGTGATTCACGGCGTCGAGAATCCGTTCACGCACATCTACTATAATTTCCCGATCCCGGTGAGCTTCGCGATCACGATCATCTGGTACGTCGGCATGATGAACGCGATCAACTTCATCGACGGACTCGACGGCCTCTTGCCTGGGCTCACGGCGATCTCCGGCTTCTCGCTCACGGTGATCGCGCTCATGCACGGCCATCCCGAGCTTGCGCTGATGCTCGCGGCGCTCGTCGGCGGCGCGCTGGGTTTCTTGCCGTTCAACTTCAATCCGGCGAAGATCATTCTCGGCGACTCGGGCGCGCTCTTCATCGGGTACGTGTTCGCGACGGTCTCGATCGACGGTGCGAGTAAAACCGCGGTCGGAATCTCGCTGCTGATCCCGCTCATCGTGCTCGCGCTGCCGATCGTCGACACCGCGGCGACGATCGTGCGCCGCACGCGTGCCGGAAAGAAGATCACCGAAGCCGATCGCGGGCATTTCCACCATCAGCTGATCTTCCGGTTCGGCTTGAATGTGCGTCAGGCGGTCATCCTGATCTACGTGCTGTGTTTTGCACTCGGCGCCGTTGCGCTGTGGCTCTCGGGCGGTATCGGGACGACGCACCCGCCCGGCGTATAAGCGTTCGCGTTCCATTGTTCCGGGCGTGCTGCCCGTCACGCCTGACAAGAGAAGCGAGGGCCCGAGTGCCTACGAGAGAAGGTGTACGCTGACCGAGGCGCCGCCGATGGTGGAGGTTGAATGCGAAGGGGCTTTCGTTTTGCGCTTGTTCTGAGCGTGGCGCTCCTCGTCGGGTGCGGTGGCGGCGGTGGCGCCGGCACGACGGTCCCGGCGCCGCACCCGACGCAATCCGCTGCCGGCACGGCCAGCGCGACCCTGTCTCTGACCATCCCCGCCACCCGCGCCGCGGCGGCAGCCGCCCGCGCGGGGGCCGGCGCCGCACGCCGCCGTCCTGCGTACATCTCTCCCGCGACGCAATCCGTCGTCGTCAACGTCACCGTCGGCACGGCCGCGCCGGTGCCGTATGAGGCCGACCTGACCACCGCGTCGTGCGCGTCGGGCACGAGCGGCTACGTCTGCTCGTTGACGATCCCGCTCCAACCCGGGAAGGTCGGCCTGGCGGTCGCCCTCTATAGCGGCCAGAACGCATCGGGCGACGTGCTCGCTAATGGCTCGGAAACGGCAACGATCGTCGCCAACCGGGCGAATGCGATTGCGATTACCCTGCAGGCGGTACTCGGCGGGGTAACGCTCACCGCACCATCGCTCTCCGTCGGCACGGCAGTCAGCGGCGTCGTGTTGGCCGGGACGTTCCTCGATCCGAGCGGCGCGACGATCGGTGCGAATCAAACGCTCGCAACGCCGATAACGCTCATCGATAGCGACACGACGGGCGCAACGACGCTGCTCGTCAACGGAACGCCGGGGAACGTCGTTACGTCGACCTCCGATGCGATCACCCTCAATTATTCCGGCGCGTCGATCGCGTCGTTTACCATCAGCGCCAGCGGCCTTACGCTGCCCTCGATAACGACGATCACCGTCGTCGGCGGCCCGCCGCCGAATCAGGGCAGCGGCACGATCACGTTCCCGGGCATCGCCGACGACACGATCTCGTCGAGCAATCCGAATTACGGTCAGCCGACGGTGAATCTGACGCTGTCTTCATTACCGTTCAGCGTCACGCCCCTCGAGACGGGCTACAGCGGGACGTTCACGTTGTCGCTGGATGCGACGACGTGCGGGACGGGTTCTGCGGCCGTCATCTCCGTCACCAACACGACCGGAACATCGTTTGCGGCGACCCCGCTCAACCCAGGCCTCTGCAAGACCACGGTGAGCGACGGCACGAACACCGCGACGCTCTGGGTTGCCGTCGTTAGCACGACGATTGGAGTTCAATAGCATGCGTCGTCTTCTGCTGATCGCGTGTCTGGTGTTTGCGGGCTGCGGTGGCGGTGGCAGCAGCGCGCCGCACGAACCCGGGGTCGCCTCACCGTCGCCGGTGGCCCTCACCCCCGTGAAGTCGAGTGCGAAGAATCTGACGATCACGATCGCGTATCCCACTCGCGACGGCGCTTCGCACAAGCGCGCGACCGGTGCCTCGCGTCACGCCTCCTATGTTCCGCAAAACGGCTCGACGATCGACCTGCAGTTCACCGGCACCCAAGGCTCGCCGACCTTTCAGCTGACCCTTGGCTCCGCGGATTGCCCCGGGTCGGCCGGCGTTTACACCTGCTCCATCGACGTCGCGCCCGATTCGTACACCTTCCAGGGGCAAATCCTCGACGCGAGCGGCGTGACGCTGGCGACGAGCGTCAATGTGTCGCCCGCCGCGCAAGTCACGGTGACCGGCGGAAGCAATTCCGCGACGCTCAACCTGCAGGGCGTGGTCGCGTCGGTGTGGGTGCAAATGCCGCTCTTGTGCATCGATCCCGCATCGCTGCAGTCGAATCCGATCCCACTGCGGTTTCTCGACGCGCAAGGGCAAGAGATCTACGGGACGTTTGCGTATCCGGTCACGGTCTCGACATCGAACGGTTCGGCCGCCCTCTACCCGGCGACCTCGACCGGAGTGTCCATCGCTGGAACGCCGGTGACCGGCGATTCAACCGTGTCGACCACGTCGTATCCGACCACACCGGGCTACGAAATCACCGGCAACGGCACCGAAGGCTACGCGAGTCTCTCAGCAACGGCGAATTCGAGCGCGCTGAACGTCAGCTACGGCACGGCGCTCAGCCCCGATCCGGCTTCCGGCCAGCAGACCATCTACGTCAGCCATCATTTCTTGATGGCCGCCGACCCGACGCAGTACAACGTCAATATCTACGCGATCCTCTCGAGCATCGTCGCCAAGTGCGACGAGGTCTCCACGGACCTCCACAATCCGGGTGTGGGTGCCATCTACGCCGATGGCAGCAGCGACGTCGTCTTTGCGGCCGGCGGGAATCCCAGCCCCCCGTATTACTTGGAGGGTGCCGAATTCGGGCTGACCCCCGCAAGCTATCACGTGTATTTGAACTATCCGACGTCGCCGACGGTCGGCACCAACCTCCACTACTACGCGTCGACCGATACGGTCGGGACGCTTTCGCTTGCGCGATCGGCGACAACGAAGCTGATCTATCTTGCGAATACGGCAACCTCATATGTACGCGTGATCTCCGACTCGACCCCGACGTTGTATCTCGCGACCTCCTACTCCACCAACACGCCGTCGGGCTTCGTCCTTGAGCAGCCGGACTCGATTGCCGTCGTGAACACGACGGCAAACGGCGATGTTCTCTTTGTGCCCGATGCGTCGGGTTCGGCCGGCGGGACCGGCGGCGCGGGGATCATCACGCACGCGGATGTTCCCGGCTCGGCCGTCGGTTCGTTCACCACGCTCGGCGCCTCTCCAGCGCCCGTTCATGTCTACTCCTCGAGTTCGTATAGCAACGGATCGACTCAAACGATTTCGTCGACGGTCGTCAACGGAGGGGGCGCAAGCTACGTGTATACGTTCGACGCGACCGTCACCAGCCCGCCGTTCAACGCGACCTTAACCGTCGGTCTTCCGGCAAGTGGACGCGGGCTCACCACCGGCAACGGCGACACCGACTTCTATCTGCTAACCTCGACGCACGGGATTTGCTACGACCCGATCGCCAACCCGATCACCAACCCGAACGGGAGCTGCATCTCGGGGACGGCCAGTGTGTCGGCGATTGCCACGTCCGGCGATGGTCTGTATGTCGCGGCCGTCAATGGTACGAACCTGCAAGTCTACACGGGCTCGTCGCACACGCTCGTCCCCGGTAACCAGACCGTGGGCACCGGCTCGGTACCCGTGATCTACACGCGCTAGTCGCGGGGGCGGCAACCCGCACGCCGAAGGGCGCCGCGTGACCCCCTCGCAACCGCTTCGCGTGATGACCGTGATGGGAACGCGTCCCGACACGATCAAGATGGCTCCGGTCGTCGCCGCGCTCGCCGCGGCGCGGCCTCGCATCGAACCGATCGTTTGCGTTACCGCGCAGCATCGCGAAATGCTCGACGAAGTGCTCTCGCTCTTCGCTATCCGGCCCGACTACGATCTCAACGTGATGACGAAGGTGCAATCGCTCACCGAGATCACCACGCGCGTCCTTACCGGGATGGAGCCCGTCTTCGCGCAAGCGAAACCGGATGTCGTGCTCGTGCACGGTGACACCAGCACATCCACGGCCGCGGCGCTCGCGGCGTTCTATGCGAAGATTCCGGTCGGTCATGTCGAGGCCGGCTTGCGCACGTCGACGATCGCCGAACCGTTTCCCGAAGAACTGAATCGCCGCCTGACCGGCGTCATCGCATCGTTTCACTTCGCGCCGACATCGATCGCGCGCGACAATCTCTTCGCCGAACGCGTCAAGCGTGCGAACGTGTTCGTCACCGGCAATACCGTGATCGACGCCTTCATGGCGGCGAGCCGGATGCAGCGACCGGCGCCGCAGGCACTTGCCGGACTCGATCCGGCGCGTCCGATCATTTTCGTCACGGCGCACCGGCGTGAAAACCACGCGGCCATGCCCGGTATCGCACGCGCGTTTCGCGCGATCGCGGGATTTGCGGAACGGCCGCAGATCGTGTGGCCGGTACACCCTTCACCGAACGTCGCACCGGTGGTTCATGCCGAGCTCGATGGGGTGGACGGTGTTCGGCTCGTCGAACCGCTCGGGTACGCTGATGTGGTCGCGTGCGTGGCCGCGGCGCGCTTCGTGATGACCGATTCGGGTGGGCTGCAAGAAGAAGCGCCGACGCTCGGTAAGCCCGTGCTCGTGATGCGTCGTGAAACCGAGCGACCCGAGGGGCTCGCCGCCGGAACGCTCCGCCTCATCGGCTCGGATGAGGCGACGATCGTCGCCGAGGCGGCGGCCCTTTTGCGGGATCGGGCGCGGTATGATGCCATGGCGCATGCATCCAATCCGTACGGTGACGGACGTGCCGCGGAACGCATCGTCGCGTGGTTACGCTGGAAACGCGGCGATGCGGTGAAGCCGGACGCGTTCGCCGTAACCTAAGGAGCGCCAGCCGTGCGTGCGGAAACGTGCGCTCCGGATGAAAGGCGTTCAACGGGGCGGATCGGCGGCGATCGTCGTGCTTGCTGCGGCGATCGCGGCGTGTTCGAATGGCGGCGGCGGAACGATGCAAGCCCATGGGAGTGCATCGCAATCCGTAACGCGCGTTCCGGTTTCGCTCGGCGTTCGCGTGCCGGAGAGCGCGCCGTCGATCGCGTCGAGCCGGCGGCGCATCAGCACGATTCCCGCGGCGACGGAATCCGTTCAGGTAACCGTCTCCGGTGCCGGCGCGTCGGCGACGGCGGCCGTGAACGTCGACGCGACGACGTGTCCGCCGTCCGGGGGCGCCTACGTGTGCTCGCTCTCCATCGATGCGCCGATCGGCAACGACACGTTTTCGGCCCTCGCCTTCAGCGGCACGAACGAGACGGGGACGTTGCTCGCCAGCGCCGACACCGCGTTCACGATCGTCGCGAACCAGGCCAACGACGTCGTTCTTGCACTGAATCCGGTCGCATCTCCGTCGCCCGCGGCGAGTCCGGGGGTGGCGTTCACCTCCGTCGCGGTCTCGGTCGGCTCGCCCGGGCTCGTTGCCGGAACCGCCGCCACCGTCCCGATCACCGTGACGGCCCTCGCGAACGGCTCACCCGTAACGGGGACCTATGCCTTCCCGATCGTGATCTCCGACTCCGATACGTCCGGTGCAACCGGCCTTGCGGTGGCCGGCGGTCAGCCATCGACGACGACGACCGTCTCGTCGTCATCGCAGGCGGTGACGCTGGACTACTCCGGGCTCGCGATCGTGCCGTTCACGATCTCCGTGAGCGCGCGCGATGCGTCGAACTCGCCGTTGCCGGCGTCCTCGCCGGCGCTCGTCAGCCCGCAGCTCACGGCGCCGAGCGTGGTCCCGGTGAACGGATCGGCCCTCGAAGTGCCCTCCGGTGGGACGCAGACGTTCACCGCTAGCGAACCCGGCTGGCTTGGCGCACCGTACAACGAGTCGATCAGCGTTAGCCTGACGTCCTGTTCGAATGTGACGCTGACGCCGCCCAGCCCGAATTCTGCGACGTTCTCGCTTACCTCCAGCAACTTCGGCCCGGTGCAGTACTGTGGGCTCAGCGTGATCGGCGGCCCAAGTTTCATGAACTACACCGTGGAGCTCGAAGCCGGCTCCTCGCCGGCGCCGTCCCCATCTCCGTTCCCGTCGCCGTAGCGGTACGCCGAGCCGATGCTCCTGCGACTCGCCGGGATCGGCGCGGCGTTCGTCGTCTGCGTGGTCGGCGGCTTTTGGATCGGGATTGCGCTAGCCGCCCGGACCGGCGCGTCCTGGTGGGCACTCGCGGGTATGGTGGGTGGGCTCGTCGCCGGCGTTGCGGTCGCGACGCTGACCGCTCGCCGGGCCCTCCGCGAGTAGTCGAACGAACGCCAGGGTCCGAGGAATGATGCCTTCAGAGCAGGGGACGTCTACGGGTGGCCCCAATAGTCCGAGCGCCGAACCAGATGCTGACTTGCGAGCGTATTACGCGCGGAAGCGGCTCATCGTCATGCGCTCGTCGTGGTTCCTGGCCCCGCTCGCCATCTTGTTGGCGCTACGGGCACCGATGCTCGGGGGGTTCCTCGTGCTCGGCGGAGTCTGCGGCGTCATCAATATCCTCGCGATCATGGATGCGAATGAACGTCTTCTCGACGGTCGTCGTAGCCGCGGAACCTATCTCGGGGTTAACATGATACGGGTCCTGGCATTCGGTGCGATCCCGGCGATCGCCGCGATGTACGAGCCCCCCGGGGTGATCGGCGTCGACCTTGCCGGATTCTTCACGCCGCTCGCGCTTTACGCGATCGAGCTGCAACGCGACATGACACGGGGATAACAGTGCACGAGGGGATTGGGGACCATACGACGTGGCAGTGGCCGCTGCTGGGGTCCATTCATTCCGACACGGTGTTGACCACTTGGGTCGCCATGGCGATCGCCTTGGCGTTTTTCTGGTGGCTCGGCCGCTCGTATACGACCAACCGCGTGAACAAGCTCCAAGCGACGTTCGAAGTCATCATCAATTACTTGTCCGATCTCTCGCTCGGGACGCTCGGCCCGAAGGGCGAGCGCTTCGTGCCGCTCTTCGTCGGGATCTTTCTCTTCATTTGGATCCTCAACGAGTTCGGCGTCCTGTTCCTTAAGGCGCTCGGGCTGCCGTTCGGCGGCTCGCCGACGGCCGATCTCAACACGACCGCGGCGTTCGCCCTCGTCGTGTTCTTCTCGATCCAGTTCCTCGCGGTTCGGAAGAGCGGGATCAAGGCCTACGGGCATCTGTTCAAGCCCTATCCGTTGCTGTTCCCGATCAACTTGATTGAAGAGATCGCGCGCCCCGTCGTTCTCGCGATGCGTCTTGCGTTCAACATTCTGGCGGGTGAGATTCTGCTCTTCGTCGTCGCGACGGTCATCGTCTCGAACGTGCAGATCGGCCCGGTCAACATCTCGTATCTCGTCGCCGTCGCGCCGATCGGGATCGAGTTCTTCAATTTTGCCATCGGCACGATTCAAGCATTCGTCTTCACGCTGCTCGCCATCGTGTATCTCTCGTTGGCAACGGCCGACGAGCACTAAGCCCCTCTCTCTGAAAGGTCTATCGTGAGTTCCGAAGTTGTCATCGCTACCGTCCTGATCGCGGGCTTTGCCCTGATCGTCGCGTCCGTCGTCATCGGCTCGGCCATCGGCGACGGTATCGTCGCCTCGAAGGCCGTCGAGTCGATTGCCCGTCAGCCCGAAGCGCGCGGCAATATCTCCACCTGGTTCTTCCTCGGCGTCGGTATTCTGGAAGCGTTCCCGATCATCGGTCTGGTCTTCGGGTTCTTCCTGTTCTTCGTCGTCGGCGGCGGCGTGCTCGGGCTCGTCAACAAAATCCTCGCCGCCCACTAAGGGAAAGACCCGCCCTCGATGCTCGAACTCAACGGGACGCTCCTCGTCCAAATCGTCAACTTCGTCGTCTTCCTCGCGATTCTCAACGCGGTTTTTGCGCGTCCCGTCGGGGCCGCGATCGCGAAACGGCGCGCCTACATCGAGAGCCTCTCGGGCGATTTCGAAAGCCTGCAGGCCGACGTGAAAGCGCTGCGCGGACAGGCTGATGAACGCCGGATCGCCGCGCGGCGCAAGGCGGGCGAGGTCTTGACGGCGGCGCGGGCGAGTGCGAGCAACGAGGCCGGCGCGATCGTCGGCGAGGCGACGCTGAAGGCCCAGGGGCTCATCGATGGCGCGCACCAGCAGGTGCGGAGCGAACTCGAGGCCGCCCGGGCGCAAGAGCCGGCGCTGGTCGCCGCGCTCGCAAATGAGCTGGTCGCGCGCGCCTTTGGAACGGAAGCGGCCTGATGCTCGAAGTCATCGCGCAGTACAGTCAAATCATCGGCGCGATCGTGTTCGTCGTCGTGATCGTCTGGATGTTCCGCAAGTTCATCCTGCCGGCGCTCGCCTCGTACGAGCAGGCAAAAAATGCCGAGATCGCCGAGGCCGAAGCGCGCCGTGAGAAGATGAAAGCCGACGTCGGCGCGGCGCGCGCGGAAGTCGAGATCGCCGGGCGCGACGCGGTGTCGATCGAGGAACGTGCGAAGGCCGACGCGGCCTCGGAACACGATCGCATCATCGCGGCGGCCAAGGACGACGCGGCGCGGATCATCCGCAACGCCGAAGGCGAGCTCGAGCGCGCGCGCATGTCGGCGCGCGCCACATTGCGCGAGGAACTCGTCCGCAAGGCGCTCGAGTCGGCGCGCACGTCGGCCACCGCGCGCGTCGACGCGCAAACCAATGCTCGTCTTGTCGCCGGCACGATCGACAACGTCGAGCGCGAACGCGCCGGAGCGGGGATCTGATGCCGAACGAAACCGTGGCGCGCCGCTATGCGACCGCCGTCTTCTCGCTTGCGAAAGAACAGAACGCCGTCAAGGACGTGCAGCACGATCTGCACACGGTCGCGGAGGCGATCGACGCCGATCCGACGATCGGCAAGTTCTTCCGCTCGCCCGTCGTCGACCGCAACGAGAAAGCCGAGATCATCGGCCGCGCGTTCGACAAACTCAACCAGATCGCGCTGCACACCGTGCTCTTGCTCGTGCGTAAGCGTCGCGAAGCGCTGCTCGAAGAGATCGTCGCCCAATATGACAAGCTCGAGGAGCAAGCGCGCGGTGCCCAGACCTTGAAAATCGAGACGGCGAAAGAACTCTCCGCCGTCGAGATCGCCGACATCGTGCGCCGGCTCGCCGCGAGCTACAAGACGGCCTTCGACGTCAAGCAGATCGTCAATCCCGCCCTCATCGGGGGCGTCCGCATCACGATGGGCGACCGCCGCATCGACGGTAGCCTCGCCGGCCGCCTCGACGAAATCGCCCACTTGCTCTCCCTGAACTAATGCAAACCACGATGTTGCAAACGCCCTCGGGGAATCATCAATTTACAACCAAGGCTTCCGGCGCCCAAAGCCGGGGGCCCCGCGCTCAGCGCGGGGGGCGCGCAGCAGAGCGAAGCGCCCCATGCTGGAGGCACTTAGAATGATTAACGCCGACGAAATCGCCGGGATACTCAAACAGCAGATCGCCAACTATAAAACCGACGTCAACGAATCCCAAATCGGGACCGTGATCGAGGCGGGCGATAACATTGCCCGCGTGTACGGGCTGGACGATGTCCAGCAGTCGGAACTCGTCGAGTTCAACGGCGGGATTCAGGGGATCGCGCTCAACCTCGAAGAGGACAACGTCGGCGTCGTCGTCATGGGCGATGTCACGCAGATCAAGGAAGGCGATCAAGTCCGCCGCACCGGCCGCATCGCCTCGGTCCCCGTCGGCAAGGCGCTGCTCGGGCGCGTCGTCAACCCGCTCGGCGAGCCGGTCGACGGCAAAGGTCCGATCGAGACGAAGAAGTACCGCACGATCGAGAACACGGCACCGACCGTCGTGCAGCGCCAAGGCGTCAAACAGCCGCTGCAGACCGGCATCCGCGCGATCGACGCGCTGATCCCGATCGGTAAGGGTCAGCGCGAGCTGATCATCGGCGACCGCGGCACGGGCAAGACGGCGATCGCGATCGACACGATCATCAATCAAAAGGGCCAGAACGTCTTCTGCATCTACGTTGCGATCGGTCAGAAGAACTCGACCGTCGCCTCGGTCGCGCAGACGCTTGAAAAAGCCGGCGCGATGGACTACACGACGATCGTCACGGTCTCGTCGGCCGAGCCCGCCGCGCTCAAGTACATCGCGCCGTTCGCCGGGTGCGCGATGGGTGAGGAACTGATGTACCAGGGCAACGACGTCCTGATCATCTACGATAACCTCACCCAGCACGCGATCGCCTACCGCGAAGTCTCGCTCTTGCTGCGCCGTCCCCCGGGCCGCGAAGCCTACCCGGGCGATATCTTCTATCTCCACTCTCGCTTGCTGGAACGCGCGGCGAAGCTCTCCGACGAGCTCGGCGGCGGTTCGCTCACGGCGCTGCCGGTGATCGAAACGCAGGCCGGCGACGTCTCGGCGTACATCCCGACGAACCTGATCTCGATCACCGACGGCCAGATCTATCTGCAATCGAGCCTCTTCTTCCAGGGCATCCGTCCGGCGGTCGACGTCGGCATCTCGGTCAGCCGCGTCGGCGGTTCGGCGCAGATCAAAGCCATGCGCACCGTGGCCGGCCCGCTCAAACTCGACCTGGCGCAGTACCGTGAGCTCGCGGCGTTCGCGAAGCTGTCGTCCGATCTCGATAAGAACACCCAAGCGCAGCTCACGCGCGGCGAGAAGATCACCGAGATCCTCAAGCAGCCGCAGTACGAGCCGCAAAAAGTCGAAGACCAGATCCTCTTGATCTACGCCGCGACGAAGGGCTTCCTCACCGACATCCCCACGCCGCGCCTGCAAGACTGGGCCCATCGCTTCGTCTCGTTCGTCCACGAGAAGTACGCCGCGATCACGGATTCGATCGTCTCGTCCAAGCAGCTCTCCGACGACAACGCGAAAGCCCTGGAAGCCGCCATCAACGAGTTCAACAAGAGCTTCTAGTGCCGAGCGTTCGCGATCTTCGCGACCGGATACGGTCGATGAAGAACACCCAGCAGATCACGAAGGCGATGAAGCAGGTCGCCGCGGCGAAGATTCGCCGTGCGGAGCAGTTGCAGAAGCAATCGCGACCGTACGCGGACGCGCTCTCGGCGATGCTGCGCGATCTCATGGCCAACGTGTCGTCGGTCGACCATCCGTTTATGAAGCCGGGCAAAGAGGGCGCGCCGATCGGCGTGATCCTCATGACGGCGGACAAGGGCCTCGCCGGCGCGTTCAACGCGAACCTGATCCGTCAGGCCGAGAACTACGCGCGCGAAAACCCGAACGTCGTTTGGTACGCGGTCGGGAACAAAGGCCGCAACACGCTGCGGCGCCGCACCGAAGCGATGAACGCCGACTGGCCGTTGACCGGCGGCGTGATGCTCGATACGGCGCGCGAGGTTGCGGTCAAGGTCACGGAAGATTTCGTCGGCGGCGCGATCGGCGGCATCGTCTTGATCTCGCCCAAACTCGTCTCGATGATGTCGCAAAAACCCGAGACCCGGCAAATCGTGCCGATCGTCGCCGAAGAGAAGCCGAAGTCCGACGACGGACCCAAGGGCGCGGTCGAATTCGAGCCCTCGGCCGAGTTCGTGCTCTCGCGCCTCTTGCCGAAGTATCTCGAATTCACCATCTACTCGGCGATGCTCGAAACCAACGCCGCCTTCTTCGCCGCGCAGCTGATCGCGATGAACAACGCCAGCGACAACGCCAAGAAAATCATCGACGAGCTGACGCTCGCGATGAACAAGGCCCGTCAGGCCTCGATCACGACCGAAATCCTCGAAATCGTCGGCGGCGCGGAAGCGCTCGCCGGATAGCCCACAGAAAAAACTGGAGTAAGAAGATGCCTACCGCCACCGCCCAAGCCACCGGGAAAGTCGTTCAAGTTCTCGGCAACGTCGTCGACGTTGAGTTCACCGAGGAGACGCTGCCGAAGATCAACGATGCGCTGACCGTGCATGTCGGCGGGTCGGGCAGCTCGCAGAACGGCCACGCCACGCCCGCGCAAGACGGGATCGAGCTCGGCGGTACGGCGATGATGTCGCGCGACCTCGTGCTCGAAGTGCAATTCGAACTCGGCA
>Ga0209611_10004028_pt1 | contig 25226 bp, 25 predicted proteins | sample S1TSphgellanicum_3_FD_187693 | JGI IMG/M metagenome (GOLD analysis project Ga0209611, IMG submission 187693) | Host-associated microbial communities from peat moss isolated from Minnesota, USA - S1T2_Fc - Sphagnum magellanicum MG (SPAdes) (version 2) | ecosystem: Host-associated > Plants > Peat...
TTTCCAAAGTCATTTGCACAAACCTTCGGCAAAACACAAATGCATTACCAATGCAAAACCACATTTGACACACTACGGTTTTTCACTGCAATTCACACATGTTTTTCTTAATGTAAGAAATGGATTTTCAACAGATTTCCTCAATCGGGAAGTCCCTCTTGAACCATTAAAAATTTATGAAATAAGTGCTGCAAATGCGTTTTGAGAGTATGACAAATGCATTAGGATAGGGCATTTAACAATGTTTAGTTGCATGATGCTTTTTAAAATGGTATTAAAACACAATTTTCTTAGTTTACACATGGATTTCCCACAAAATGGGATGAGGGGGTACTGTCAAAACCATGAGAAACATATTGAAAATCCATGGGAAAAGTGTTGTTAAAGGCTCAAAGTGTAATAGTGATTGATAATTGATTTGAGAATATTGCCCCATTACAGATGGCTTTTGATTGTTGTGTGTGGGGTAAACCTCCAGGGTGCGGACATCATTGTCGCCCTTGTTTTAAGTGAGTTATGCTAGGTTTCTCATCAAGCCTTCCATAGAAAAAAGGAATAAAAAAGCCATTCAAGAACATGATGAATGCAATGGAAAACGGGAGACAGGTCTAGGGATGCAAGCTACCAATGTGCGTGCTTGTTCAGCTTGGCAGTCCCTGCAGCTAAAGCCACCTGATTGATATTTTCTGCGAATGAGGAAATAATCCTAGAATTGAAAACCCATGGGTGTTAACAAAGAAATAATGTCTCTTTTCTGCAGTGAAATGCTTGGTATTGGAAGATGATAATTATCCATAACCATATCCAGCAAATGCAATCCCCCCTCCATACCAATATTCCATGGTACTTGCCTTTTACAAAAAAAACCTCTGGTTCTGATTCTAAAAAATTAACTAGAGTGATTCTGGGTTCTGTTCTTAAAAACAATTTCTGATTCTGGTTCTGGTCTCAGTGGCCTTAGAAAATAATCAATTAGTCCAGAAACACATCTTAGAAACAATGAATTATTGTGGAGAACACACTTTATACTTAAGTCACAACAAAACATAATTAGTTCTAATGAATTCCAAGACACAGTTACAGCCTATGGAAATTGTGTGCCTGGAATGGAGAAAGACGCACCCTTTCTGGGGGCGTTATAGTACTTTTTTGAGATGCCATAGTTGCCGTGCTTTCTTCTGTTCGACCATAGATGTAAAATAAATGGGAGAATTGCCCCTGCAGGAGCTGGTTCTGTAAGGTATTGGTGGGCTAGTGTGACCCAGCACCCACAAAAGTACCACCCCGTTATCCCGTTTTGGGGCTATTCAGTTGGATGAACATGACCTTTAGAACTTATGGCACACTTTTAGAACCCTTGAAGTTGTTGAGGAACAACAACCCGGTGATCGTAGCCCGATTAGTACTCCATAATATATCTACGTTCTGCAGTTTAAACTGGGTGCTGGTTCACTTTGGAGGTGTGGACATTGCGTTAGTTGCCACTTGTCGCAGACAAATTTAAAGTTCAACTTCTTTTGCACACATAAAAGATTGTGACATAATGATAAATTTATAATATTACCCACATATAATATTAATATTATTACATATATTAAAGCAAGGATGGCCGCCGACAATGGTCTCGGACGGACAGTGGCTACGGAGACTACCAATGAAGCCGCCCGTGAAGCCGGACGGACAGCACGTGGTCCGCGTGGCGAGTAGTGATTGGCTACAGTGTCCGTTCATAGTCAGGGGAGAGAGCAGACTGTCCACTTTCAATGAAGCCGGACGGACAATGGCCACGGGCAGTAGCTATATCCGGACGGACAGTGGCTACGGACAGTAGCTATATTTAGAGACACTTGCACATGGTAACTCAGCAGTAAATGCAAATTTTGTTCTAACTTTTCACGTTGTTTTCCTCCTCACTGCAGTCCACATTCAAATTTACCTACCTACGTCGATACCTACCATAGAAAAAGATAAGTGAAGCCACTTGGGAGGTAGGAAAACTGGACAGGACCTAAACCCTAATAGTGACACGGTAGGAAAATGGTGAGAAGGTGAAAGGTAGGTTTAGAAAGAACTCACTACCTACTTTTCGCCTTCTCACGGAGTCAAGCTAGGGAGGTAGGAAAAAGAACCAGAGAGGGAGGTAGGCAGGCACGTAGGTAGGTAGGTAGGTAAGGGGTGGTTTTTGAGAGAAATAGTGAGAAGGTATGTAAGGTGGGTAGTGAGAAAGCAGGAAACGAGAAAGTAGGTACAAGAGCCTGGGAGGTAGGAAATTTGATACGTAGGTGGGTCGGTAGATAGGTGGGTAAGTTGTGGTTTTGGGAGAGGGTGGGATTTTTATTTCACCTGTGCATTATGCACGGGGCACACACTAGTATAAGATAGAGGAATCATGGTCATGAAGATAACACTAAATGAAGTATATCATATTGGTTGACAATATGAAACTACAATTAATTGGATGAAAGCAATCATCAACCCTTGTGATTAAATTTCTAATAGCATTCATATCAGTATCTTCATCAATTTACCTCATTGTATCATGCAACCAAATTTCAAACATCTGAATGGGTAATCAATGTGTCATCAAAAAGACATTGAGCTTCATGTAGTTTAACAAATGCAAAATTCCACAAAATACCAACACCACACACCAACACTGCCAAAGAGAATTTCCAAATAACCAACTACGAGGAAACACTTGCTCCCCCCAAAAAACTCACAAACAGACATTCATGCAGCCTGTTATTGTACTAGAACTCAAAGGGGCTCTTTCTTGAGTATCCTGAACTGGTGATGTTAAACCTCAAAGGTGATGTTAAACCAGCAGAGCTAGTTTCTTGTGCCCAAGAAAGAGCACCTTCAAGATAATGTATTAATGGAGGAGAAGGCTTTATTCCTGATCACAACCAGTACGGCCTACCATATACGCTCTTTGCTAGTCTACATGCAATTGGAAACCATGCCTGAATATAACTTGTAGTTAGAAGTGTCTACATTTTGATGATGTGAGTTGCACCTGCTTAGGTATTTGCATACTGCCATACACCAATGTGAATCTCCAATAACAAAACACTGCTACAATAGCAAAGGAGCGGTGTTGTCACCCACTGCACATGAACTGAACTTTGAATATTTGGATGATTCACTTGGCCTGGTAACCCAATGCCAGTGGTCTGTGTGATCAGTGTGACCCTTGATGGATGATGCACTCAGAATGCCATTAGACAGTCAAAACATCTGAAAATGGTAAAGAGTATCAATGGCATGTGTCAGCCATTGGTCCTTTATGGCTGACAGATGCCACTGTCTCTGGATATCCTGGGCCATTGGGCCTTGGACACCAGAGAATGAATGCAATTAACACATTAAAGAATTAAGAAAGGATCCAGTGAGCCTCTGTTCAAACAGTAACAAGTACAGGGAAGCAAGTCTAGGAACTAGTAAACCTCTCAACTTGACAGCATCCTTGCCTACTGCAAGAAACAGATGCATCAAAAATGAAAAGAGAGCAAATATCTGCAAGTGAGAAATTGTGACAGCAGTCATACTCACCCTCACATCTGCATATCCTTCACACCTACTGCCAGGGACCACTAATCACAAAATCTCTGAAACAACCTACAAACAAGAAGTTAAGCCTTCTCCCATTTCAGGGGTTTCACTTGTTCCCAAGTGAAATCAGGATCAGAGCGGCCGAAGTGGCCATATGCAGCAGTCTTCTGGAACCTCTTGTTGCCTCCACGCTTCAAGTCCAAGTGTATGGAGATCATGCCAGGACGGAAGTCAAAGTTCTCCTTGATGATCTTCAAGATTTCAGGATCAGGTATCTTTCCAGTTTTGTAGGTGTCCACAAATACAGAAAGAGGCTCTGGCACCCCAATGGCATAAGACACTTGCACAATACAGCGGCGTGCAAGTCCAGCTGCCACAATGCTCTTTGCAGCTTGCCTCACAATATAGGCCCCTGAGCGGTCCACCTTGGTTGGATCCTTGCCAGAGAAAGCACCACCTCCATGGGCACCCCAGCCTCCATAAGTATCAATGATGATCTTCCTCCCAGTCAAACCAGCATCTCCATGGGGACCACCAATAACAAAACGACCTGAGGGATTGAGATGGAAGATAGTTTTCTCATCCAAATACTTGGCAGGAATCACAGGTTTAATTACATGTTCCATCAGATCTGCAGCAATCTGGTCATTAGTCACAGTCTCATCATGCTGGGTGGAGATCAGCACTGTGTGCACTCTGATAGGAACCATGGCACCACTGTCATTTTTGTATTCAATGGTAACCTGGGTTTTCCCATCAGGCCTCAGCCAGCTACAGGTACCATTCTTCCTGACTTCAGTAAGCTTGGCCCCAAGCTTTGTTGCCAACACATGAGTCAAAGGCATTAGCTCCTCTGTCTCATCAGTAGCGTACCCGAACATATGACCTTGATCACCTGCACCAATCTCTTCAGGCTTCTTTGTCAGATGGCCATGGACGCCCTGTGCAATGTCAGGGCTCTGGGCCTCAATATTCATGAGCACCTTACATTTGTCTGCATCCAGGCCAACATCATCTGAGACAAAGCCAATCTCCCTGCAAGTGTCTCTCACTATCTTCTCATAATCAACTTGTGCCTTTGTGGTGATCTCACCAAACACCATCACCATGTTTGTCTTGGTGCATGTCTCACAAGCAACCTTACTGTCAGGGTCTTGCTCAAGGCAGGCATCAAGCACCGCATCGGAGATTTGGTCACAGAGCTTGTCAGGGTGACCCTCGTTCACGGATTCAGATGTAAATAGGAAGGTCTCCATCTGCACAAGATCAATCATTAGACAAACACATTATTCCCAAATAAGGACAGCAATATGGTGCCCATACTCTACATTGCAATACTAGTCATAAAGTGTCATTACTGCTCAAAGAGAACAAAAAAAAAGAATGGCAATGATGGATTTCCAAACACAAGTGACTGTAGATTTCTGGACCACCACATTAGCAGGCCCACTGTGGTTCATATATTCTCCTGACATAAGAAATAGAACCTTGAGTTCTACATCTTGTATGAGCAGTTCATTAATGAGTACCATGACACCATTGTCAAGATATCATGGGTAGCATCTTGCATGGCCATGATTTGCAAAATGGTCATAACTCCTCACCAGAACAGCAGCATTTACTTCCTGCTTGCAGAAAGACAGCAGGAACCAGAGAACAACGTCTACCAGAGGAAGTTCCCACCAGAAACCCAGACTTCACCACAGATTACATGTACTATGCACAGCAATTATACACCAGCCGGTTTAGATTTAACTAGGGTCTATACAAAGTGACAAACACTCACCCTAGTGCTCTACACTTTCCTATTGTTTCCCTTCAAATGCAAACATTCACAACCACTGCACGACAAGGAAAAGATTCACAACAATCTTGCAGTCACCACAAAACAAGGTCAGCGAGCAAACACACGACTACCGCAAACTGCAAAAGAAACGCCTTCATCACATGCAGATCTAGACACATCTGGGACACAAGTTGAAAAACAGAAACATACCGCCGCTGCAAAACGATAGAAACCCTGCAATAGACCTCACCTTACAGAAAAAATAAAACAAGAAGATGTCACAACACGACGCGGAAGAGCACTTCAATAAACCGAAAAAGCTTCCTCGCAATCCAAACTAGCAGAGAAACTGGAGAGGAGATAAGATTCCAAATCTACCGAACTAGGGTCTCCGCTTATGAAAAAACACCACTCGGGGACTCGTTTGGTCACATTACCTTGCAAAAACAGGCTCGTTTGAAGCAGAAAACCGGCCGTTCTCTCAAAGGACTTCGCAAGCGCTTCCACAGAGCGAAGACTCAGGAACGAAGAGAGCACAAACGCGTCGCGAGAAATGAATCTGTTGCGACGCCGGAGCTTGGAATTTGGGGAGAACCGAGAAATGCTTAAGGGGAGGCAGGGCACAAGGCGCGCCGAGCTCTCGCAGCCGAGAGATTCTCCCAACCGTAGGATATCAGATCTGACGGCAGCAGATTTGCTCCTTACCTCAGGAAATCACAGGCCTTAAACTCTTACCGCAACAGCGAAAGTCAAACGCCGACCGTCAGATTCAACATCGGACGGTCATGAATCGCCTCTACGAAAGAAACCCTCCCTCTTCTGGCGACTCGACTACCCTAACGTGCTGACTGCTGACCTATAAACCGGATGAACTGATTTTTCTACATCAGCAAAATCGACCGGCGGTTCCGGTTGCCTGAGGCTATAATCGTCATCTCATCTATTCGATGAACAGACCGGGCCCATCATTTCATTGAAGGCCACTAAAGAATTTAATATCAATGTTGGATCTTATGAACACAAAGGATACGGCTTCGAGGATGCAAAATATAATGCGAAGTTTCCTGGTGGATGAAAAATTGTTGAGAAAACAACTTTCATCCATGAAGTTGCAACGTGCTCTATTTCTTAATGCGTAGTAACAGTGCAAACTGACAGCTAACAAAAGTTAAGTATATTACTATTAATGTTTGGGCATCGTGGGTGGTGCTAAAGACATGCAAGAGAACCCCAAGCCACCAAAAAAAAAAGAATAGGCCTAGGCTACCCCCCAAAAAATACCAAAACATAAAATTTTAATTAATAATTATTTTTAGGGAGAAATTATTTCCTCATGTTTTTTTTTTGGACGGCGTTTCATATCTCCCTGAATATTCCTGCTGAAAAGCTAAAAAGAGAAGGGATCTTATGCCTGATCCCTGAATATTCCTCCTACAAAAACAAAAGGAAGGGATCTTATGCTACTATTTACAAGCCTACGGGATCTTGTGTGTAGGGTAAAGGATCGAGAAGGGGTAAGGATAGTTGGGTTTGTTTATGGAATTTTCCTGAGCACTATTATAGACAAGGGGAAATTAAAAAGGAAATGGTGTTTCTGTTAAGGGTAAGAACCCCCCTAGGTGGAGGGCATTCCCATAAAGGACCTATGATGAGGTGGTAGGAATAGGAGGGGTCTTATGCCTACTATTTGGAGTAGGAGGACCTTATGCCACACATAGGTGTAAGGTACCTCCTAAAAGTAAAACCTCTAAGATCCTGCCTCTTTTCGTGGAGGGATGAACATGAATGGACATGGCACCCTCCAAATACACGAGAAAATTTCTCCAAAATATTCATGCATGACCCCTCTAGAATGTTCTTTTTCTTCTTTTTGCACTCAGCTAATTAATTAGTGGGACATTGCAAATTTGACCCAAGTCCAACTCTTGTGTCATGAAGTTTGACATCTTTTCTTTCAAGTATTTTTGTCGTTTGATTCTAACCTAAACTAGAAACATGTGAATTGAAGGATTCTATTCTATAAGGTTAAAATGCACCACTATTTTAAGTTCCATATGTCAATTATTTCAATCATTCAAATGAAGTGCAAGGGAGCATGTTGATATGTATAAAGTAAGGCTCCCCACTGGGGGGCCCAAGAGGTAGGGAGCTTTGGAACCTAATCTACCATTCAGAGGTCCTTCTCATTGGTCCTCCTTTAGTCACTCATGAAGCATAACCTCTTTTTTCTTTGGGTGTAGATCATATGTACGGATGCCAGTTATGAGTTTTTTGTCCATTGAGGGGAGGATTACATGTTTTTCATCCATCTGTAAGATGGTTATGTGATTTTTCATCCATGAACATATCTCTGCATTGGGGTAGTAGTGTACAACATATGTAGAGATATGTGGAACTGGCAGATGACTACAGGGCCCACCTAGGAAAAGCCTACAATAGTACCTGAATAAGATTTGCAAACCAGTTCCACATACGGAACTGGTTTTTGGGTCCTTTTCACACACTTATTCAGGCTTTTTCTTAGTTTGGATAGGCGAATATGTTGGCTTCACTTTTGGAGCAATTGAAATGTGAGTCGGGCAGTCAGAAAATTGGTTATGCTTTGGAAGAGGCCCTGGAAGAACTAGTTATCATGTAAAACCCATTCCATAAGGACAATAAAGGTGTAAAAATAAAGGGCCATGCCATGACATTTGTGTTATTTTTATTCCATTTTAAATTATGATTTCATTTCAGATAACATTATTTGTACTATACGTAACCCTATTAAATTGCAACTAAATCAAAGATTGCACAATAAGAAAATAAAATGAACTAAGTATAATCTGATCAAACTAAATTTTTGAAGTAGAATAGGGGGGGGGGGGGGGGGGCGAAGCCCTATGCAGCCTTGAAAATAAAATAAAATCAAGGGCAGTCTGATTTTTTGGGGCAGACATATTGGCAGACCAGAGAATAATTCAGGAATTGGGCAGCTCGGAAATAAGAACATTTTGTGGGCAGCCTGAAACTCAGGCCGGCAGTACACAGGGTGAAGTGGACTTGGTAATTTGGCAATGTGGACTTTGCAATTTGGCAAAACGGACTTGGCAAATTGGTAAGTCAACATAGCAAAATAGCCAAATGGCAATGCAGACTTCGCAATTTTGCAAAGTCTTGGCAAAAATGCCTGAGCAAATGGTTTTCCATAGTTGTAGATCCAAGTCAATGTAGAGTCCTTGCTTACAGGCATGGACCAATAAAGGTGTGAAATACACAAGGTCCATGCCACAATATTTACATTAATGTCACTTAGTTTTAAATGCAATTTCACTTCAGGAATCAGATTGCTTCATTTTACTTTACACATAGCAATTTGCATTCCTCAACATAAAATTAGAAACACAATTATACGAAAATTGCACATGAACAAAATAAAATGAGATGCATAACAATATAGTAGATCTTTTAAATAATTGAAATTATGAAATCATATTCTTTTCTTCACCTGATTTTAGAGCTTTAAGTCCAAAGTACTCAGTCTTTGAAACTAATTCTAAGTTATTAGGTGTTCTATATCTATGATTGATGGTCAGCATAACATAATTTACAAATAAAAAGAAAGAAAAAATATTTTATTGAAATTGTTGAAAACTAAAAATCATTGAGTGATCATTGCAAGTTCACAACACAAAATGTATTTTGCATACTTATTCCTCAATTGCCGAAATTCTGAAAAATTAAATTTGAAATGGTTAAACCTTGTTTTCTAAAATAAATAGATATTCGGCAAAGAAGTGCCAAACTTCAGTAGTAGGTACAGTATCACTTAAAGCTCATCGGTGATAAGGTCCAAGCTACTTCTAATAGTCAGGTGTGCTAGACCCAAGTGAATACTTTTAATTGTCCTTGCCTAACTCAGGCCCACTTTAGATGAAGGTCCAGGGTTCAATTTCCTAGGAACCGATTTGGACTGATTTGAAGCAAATTGAATCCTTGACTTGGACTGTACCTTGGTGCCTGGCCTGATTCTTGGTTCTCCAAATCAGGAGCTCTCCTTTTAGCACTGTTTTTTGGTCTGAACCAATTGATTTTCCCTTCAAAACAGGTGCCATGTAGGTTTAGCCTCAATTTGCCACTTTTTGGTCTTGGACTTCATCTAAAGGCCTTGGGACCAATTTAAAGCTTTCGACCAATAAGATTACTTGAATTCATGGACCTTGGACCCTCGTCTAAAGTAGGCCTTAGGCCCTCACACCAAAATGATTTCCTTGGTAGCAGCAAGCAATCGGCTAACGATTTGCTACATATTTCAATGCAAAGTTCATTCCAACTTGGAACTCTTGGAGACTATAATGACCTGCCAGAAATTTTGTAGTGTATCCGGAGGTAACCTTATAAAGCATTTTTTTTCATCCAGGAGCAGGGAGGGCATTTTGTTTTTCATAATGCCCCCCTCCTGTTTCACCTGGGTTTCTCCACTGAATTTCTGGCAGGTCTTTAGGTTGGGTAAAGCCCTCGAGGGCATTACCAAAATCGGGCCTGCGCTCAGATATCACCTTGTGCCCTTATTTTGGTCATGCCCTCAACCTAGGGCTTTACCCTATACCATATGTGGGTTTTATATAAGGGCCAGATGAGTTCAGATTATTTAATTCTATTTTCTCCTCAACCAGCATTATTTGTTTGGAGTGAGGAGTCAATCAAACGTAGTTAGTTGTCTGGGGTTGTTTAAGCAATGCAATTTTTTCACCACTAGTGGGTGCCCATGACCTTCGGCCACTGTGAAGTCCCCCAGTTTCTTTAAACTTGGTTAGCATTTTTTTTTTTTTTAGAAACTTTTAACTTTTTTATTTTTTTATTATTATTTTGTGATCATCTGGCCGGACGGACATTTCATCTATCCCCTTAATTGGGACAGACAGTAGCTAAAAGAAAAAAAGCTTCCCCTAAATCCGTCTCGTCATCAAGCCGGACGGACATTTCATCCATCCCCTTAATCGGGACGGACAGTATCTAAAAGAAAAAAAAGGTAGTCTTGGTCAATACAAAAAAAAAAAAAAAAAAGATTCTAGGTTGTCCAAGGCTTAAAATTTTTTTTTCTGGTCTTCCCCTAAATCTGTCCCGTCATCAAGCCGGACGGACATTTCATCCGTCCCCTTAATTGGGACGGACAGTAGTTAAAAGAAAAAAAAGGTAGTCTTGGTCAATACAAAAAAAAAAAAAAAAAGGTTTTTTGTAAAAAAAAAAAAAAAAAAAAAAAAAGATTCTGGGCTGTCCAAGGCCTAAATATTTTTTTTCTGGACTACCAAATCTTTTGCTTCAAAAAATCAGACTGCCCCTGATTTCTTTTTTATCTGGAGTCAGTTACATCTGGGGAAGAACATCTAGGGAAGCTCCTCAAAAAATCAGAATGCCCCTGATTTCTTTTTTCTCTGAAATCAGTTACATCTGGGGAAGTTATGGCTAGAAGAATTTTCCAGGCACTGCTCGGACAGACAGACAGACAGACACCACTGTTGCTTTAATATATAAGATGCCAACAATGTTTCAGATGCCTATAGACACAAACTTATTGGGATATCTGTGACATGGGTCCAGTACACTTCTATGACAGATTTAAATGTAACATATTAGTCCATGAAGATCTCTTTCCATTAGGGTTCTGTGGTGACAATTACATAGAGTGTGCTGTGATCACATCAACCGCATGGAAAGCCCAAGCAATGGAGCCCTGTTTTTTTGTTGCATGGACAAAACATTGTTCATTGGCGAGCTGCAACTGAGTTGGATATCTGCAGGTAATTAATTAGTGTTTAAAGGTGTTAGAACATCATCTCCATTGTAGGCCATCAAACTGTAACTCTAAAACCGGCATTGCTGGTGAGAGGTCCATTACCCAAAAGTGACGGCGTATTCTTGCGCTCCCCCATCCCCACACTTCCCTTCATATGATTGAACACATTTTCAGCTCACACCCACATTGTCATGTGTCAAGTTTAAACCTGTTTATTAGGGAGTCTACAACTAGTTTTTTTCTTGAAGTTTTTTTTTAGAGCGAGCTGTTAGGTATCTTGCATTGTAGGTTGTATCTTATGCAATAGCTCACAACTTGTGCACACATGGGGAGATGATTGTTCATCATTTGTGCAACAATTCAAAGCCTACACAAAACTCAAAGCGGTGCAACAACATATTGCGAGTTTTTCAACAACAATTTGCATGTGTATTACTACAAGCTTGACAAGCTCTCGCGCAAACATTTTTTAACGTTTAGGTGACATTGCATTCACCTTTCATTGCGTTGACAATTGAATTGATGAACGTGCTAGCCAAGTTTTTTTCTCCCCTTTGAAATCTACAATCTTGAAAGACTGCTAACTATTCCTATTTATTGTCAACATTGTGCAAAAATTCACTTGAAAAAGAAACATTAATAGTGACTAAGTTTTTTTTTTCAAATTTGTTGTCTTGAAAGATTGGCAAGTTTTCCAATTCTTTGGCCTTTTATTCGAATTTATAATATAATGAAAAAAAATCCATATTCTTTCCAAATTTTTTTGTCACCAATGTGTGAAAATTCACCCCCCAAAAAATGTTAGTAGTGACCAAGGTTTTTTTTTTTCGATTCAAATCTGTCATCTCCAAATATTTTTGCAACTTTTCCAAAAGTTTGCCCTATCCAATGATGTAGAAATTCAACCAAAAAAACAAATGTTGATGTAAGAATGAAACTAAAAGTTTTTGGATCTTATGGATTCACAGCCCCTGTAACTCCACATGTTTGATTACATATGGTTCAACAATGAAGATATGTTTTAGCAGCTCAAATAGTAGAGCACATGTATGAAGATGAAGTTGAAGATTGGTTCATCAATAGGTTGGTTCAAGAGAATGGGAACATTGTGATATCAAAACAAAAACATCCAATCCATGGTGGCTTTAAACCTATATAATCTCCAAATTTGCCCAAAGATCATCAACTTGGGCATGATAAGATTTATGCTAACTACTTTTTTGAAAACCCTATGTATATGATGGGAGATTATTTAAAAGGTGATACATGATGAGTAGAACTTTGTTTTTAAGAATTATGGACACACTTATAGCTCATGATGTCTATTTTTCTTATAGGCGAGGTGTTTTGGGTGTGTAAGGTTTTTCTAGCATTCAAAAGTGCACTCCAACATTAAGAATGCCTACCTACAGATTGGTTATAGCCACTATTGATGAATATTGCACGTTGGGTGAGAGCACAACCATGGAGGCTCTAAAACACTTTATTACAAGAGTCTGAACTTGCTTTGAATTTACATATTTGAGGCAACCAACACGAGTTGACTTCATGAAACAACTAGTAATGAGATGTTAGAGGTTTTTTGGGTATGTTTGCATCCATCAATTGCATGCATTATCAATGGAAAAATTGTGTTGTTACATGGCAAGGTCATTTTCAAGATAAGGATGGGCGCATAAGCATAATTCTTGAAGCCATAGTTGATTAATCATTGTGAATATGGCATGTGTTCTTTGGTCTACCTAGGGGCAACAATGACATTAATGTATTAAATAGGTTTCCTCTAATTATTAACATGTTGAGGGGTGAATCTATGGGTCTGAATTTCTCTATGAATGGTTTTGTGTATTTTAGATATTATCTCTTGGCAAATGGAATCTACCCTAGATGGTCATGTTTTGTGCAGATGATCCATGAGCCTCAAAATGAAAAGAGGTCCCATTTTGCAATGATGCAAGAGCGTGCATGCAAAGATGTAGAGAGAGCCTTTGGTGTTTTACAATTAGGATTTGCAATTATACGAAACCCTTTTAAACATTAGCACATGGCCATTATTAATGACATCACGATAACGTGTGTGATTATTCACAATATGATTATTGAAGATGAAAATGACACATGTTTGGAGAACTTATTTGAACCTAGCAATGTTGTTCACTTAAGATGAGGGTTTTCATTCAAGGACTTGATGCAAGGCACAATGGAGCTTGAAAGTGTAGGAACATGTCATAGGTTGTGAGGTGATTTGATTAAGCATCTTTGGGCTATGAAAGGGTCCAAATTACATATTGGAATTTTGTTTGAACCAATGTTTGAACCTAGGTTAACATTTTTGTATTTTGATCTTGTGCTCAAGGACCTTGAAATTGGAACAATTGCATTGTATTTTTTAGTAATTCCTTTTTAGTTATGTCAAATTGAAGTTGATGTTATTAACTTGTCAAATTCAAGTTGTTGTTGTGAGTATATCAAATTGGGGTTTAGGGTATTATGACTATGTCAAATTGAAGTTGTTGTTACTACTATGATCATGTCAGACTGAAATTGTTGTTGTATAGTTATGAGGTTGTTATTACTACTATGCCTTGTAGTTCCTATAGTTGAAAAACAACCTATGGTTTTATTGTATGGTTTTCTTGGACTCCTAGTTATACTAGTTATTACAACCAAAAACTTCACTAAGGTATATAAACACTTCCAACAAATGTGTAAGGGGATGCAAGAAACAACCCATTTTTGAAATGTTGGTGCCAATACTTTCATACAATGTAGCTATGTTTTGAAAAAATGGGTCTACTTATCAAATTTAAGAAACATTCAACAAAGAAAATAGACAAACATCACCTAAAAACGTCATTGCATTTTATTAATAAATTCAATTGCACAACGTCCAGTGCCATTGTATCCATCTCTATTGTCACTCATGACGGGTTTTGTCAATGGCAAAGCCAAAGTGCTTCCCTTGTGTTCTTATGTTTGAAATTCAAGAATTTGTCATTTGTCTACAGTAATGATCTAGGTCAAGCTAATCAACCATGCACTTTCTCACATCCTAGGCATAAATGTTATCACAAGAACATAAAAATACATGCTAACCATTTCCATTAGCAAAAGTTGTCCAAAACAAAAATCTTTTAATCCAAAACGAAATTGCAAATTTACTTTATTAAAATATATTTAGGTCTCCTTGCACTAAACATGTGCAAAAGTGAATGGTTGTAAAAAAAAACCTTGTTGAATTTTAGCAAAAATCAAAACTTGAACTATTGTCCTCATCATGTTCATTACAAGGCTCAAATGAATCCTATTGATTGTTGTAGTTGTCAAAAATAAAACAATCAACATTATCAAACTTTTTGATCACATTGGGTGAAGATACAACAGTAGTTAAATCCTCTTGTATAAAATTGTTTATGGGCATGGCAGTAGTTGTTACAATGTCCATTGTTATTTTTATGTTGATTTTGGTGACCATGACCACATAAACATGTGTCGAATTCTAAAGTAATGGTGTCAAATTTTGAGGCATTGCCAATCATCGTTTGAGCTTCACAAGCTTCTCTAAATGCCAAACTTGCAATTTTTTTTTGCTTCTAGGTCAAACACCACTAAATCCACATGCATTATGAAAAGTTGCAAAGTTGTGTGCTTTTGCAAAGTTTCCACCTTGGCACGCATCGTTGCTGCCATTTCAAAAGTTGTTGCTACTTGTGCCTTTAGCACCACCTCATGAACTTTCCCAAGTTTTTATTCCTCCTTCATATGTTGATTGCTTGCATGTTGCTTTGTAATCCTCCCACCTTGGGAAGGCATGGTAGGAACAATAACTTCCACATTGAAATCATCACCTTCAAGTTCTTTAGGTCTTGTTTCTTGAACAAAAGGACATGGGCGTTTCATGGCTGATGTTTTTATGAAATTTTCATGCAAATTACTCCACCTAGGCACATCTTTCAACAAAGGCCATCAATGAATAAAACATAATCCTAAGTTTTTCGGATGCTTAAGTTTATTTTTTGTGAAGCTTCTTGACTCATTCAAAGAAATAACACTTCCATAAACACCAACAAATTTAGAAACATTGTGCTTAATGATCCCCCATTTGGTTTTTATACTTCTCAATGACCATTCAACATAATGATTAGGTTTTAAATCATTGTAATGCAAAGACATTCATTCCCAAAATGTGATGGAATGTTGTTTATTGCCTATAGTAGGGTCTTGGCTCACATGAAGGAAACTTTTAAAAAGCTAATTTTCCTCCTTTGCCTTGAAGTTTTTTCCTTTTTTTGTTTTGGTTACATTTACGTGGGTCCCTACAATAACTAATATGATGACAAAAAAAGTGTGTAAAAAAAAATTATTGAACATTTTGTTAACAAAATCACATGAAGGGATATGTGATGATAATGAAACAAAGAAAATCATTGTCAAAGCAAAATGAAAAATCTAATGGGATTGGCAAAAATTTAGTGATGTAGGTATAGCGGTGGGGCCAATAATTCTGCTTACTTTTTATGATTGCCATTATAGGTGTAAGTAGAGGCGTGCGGTGGAAATGTTTTTAGGAATATTTCACATGTTGAAAACTTATTAAAGACACATGTTCCCATTTTTAAATGATAGATGACATCTTTTAGTGATTCACACTTACATGGCTATGGATTTGGACATGCTTTTACTTTTAGAGTTGTGAGGGAGGTAACCTTGAACATAGCTAAATGGAACAAATGTAATGAAAAGCTATTATTGGGGAGTATAATCTTTGATCGTGAACATTAGCTTGATGGAAATAGGCCCAAGGAGGGGCAATGATGAAATTCCTTGCACCTTTTCCTTTCATTCTATTAGGATGAACCAACACTTACATTGGGACCTTCACCTTCTTAAATAGGGTTTCATAGAAGATGTATTGAGCTAGGAAAATGTTAAATTTGAACTTAGAGACCTTAATATAGAGCAAGGATGAAAATTTTAAATGTTTAGAACCAACATATTTGGTGTTTTTAGTATTCACCAATGTTGGGCATTTTAATTTTTTTGTTATAGTTTCCCATGGTTCCTAGTTTTTAATTTGTCAAAATAAAACAACCTTTGGTTTGGGGTTTTTAAACATTTTAATAGAAATGTATGTGCGGATCTTTTACACTTTGTGACAATAAGTGCATATATGTTTTTGGATTATCTTGCTTAAACCATCACTACACCAAAATGCGTCCTAGTTCATTTTAAATTTCAATAGATTTTGAGTGACTTTGGACATTTTTACCTGGTGAAATTGGTTAACCCCTAGTGAATAAGGACCAATTGCTCTAGACAATGAATTGTTTCACTAGTACCTAGTGAAACAAAATTACTTTCAAGTGAAATACAAATTTAGTAAGTCATTCATTTGCTAGTTAATTAACTAGCTAGCATGGAAATCAATTAAAATTAAATTACTTAATATATAATATTATTGATAATTTCATAATTTTTAGCCTATGATTTATTGACACGTGTCAATATTTTAGGCTAGGTTAAAAAAACTTAATCTATGTAGGTAGGCCACGTAATCAACCTAGGCACCTATTCTATGGAACTAGATAGGAAAATATTTAGTCAACTTACCATTGTTGACCACACACAACACCATTCATGAGATCTAATCCTTTGACCTTTAGAATGGAGGCAAACACCTTTACCATCAAATCACTTCACTTGTTGTGATAATGTGTTACATTACATTATATTTATCAAATACTTCATTTTAAACATTACAAAAACATAAACTTTGAAAATTCATACATTATTGAAATTTTGTTCAAATGAAATGATTCGAGTTTACTTTTTTTAAAAATTCAATAATGTACATAATTACATTTATTTCCTTTTGAAAGTGTAAAATCATTTAAACAAAAAAAAAGTTGCATATCATTATTCAATAACATTTCAATGACCATTTTTTTGAATTTTTTTTTAATAAATGGATAAGATTTTTGTTAATATAATAATACTACTTATGCTAAGCTACTTTGAATTATTATATGGTTATTTTTCATTAATTTAAATTATTCCACCCTACATTATTTATGGCTATTTATGGATATTTTCAATTAGTTTTGGCTATTTTTTGGCTCTTTCATTTTATGTTATTTTTGGTTATTTTAAAAAAAAAACTACTTTAGCTTATTTCACCTTAAGTTTTTTTTGGCTATTGTAAGTTTTTTTGGTTATTCTATGTTTTTATTATTATTATAAATTATTTCACTTTAGGGTATTTATAGCTATTATAAGTTACTTTTGGCAATTTTAAATTATTTCATCTTAGGTTATTTTTTATTATGTGAGGCTATTATTAGTTACTTTTGGCTATTGAAGGTTATTTCACCTTATGTTATTATTGACAATTTTAGGTTATTATAGGTTATTTCACCTTAAGTTACTTTCGTCTATTACAAATTATTTTACTTAGATTATTTTTGGCAATCTTAAACAATTCTAATATATGGCTATTAGTTGTTTTTTTATTAGGGCTATTGGTGGTTATTAATGGTTATTGGTACATATTCTATTGGTGGGTATTAATGGTTATTTTATTGGTGGTTATTGGTGACTATTAGTGGCTATTCTATCAATGGATATTGATGGTTTTATTAATGGTTATTAGTGATTATTTTATTAATGGCTATTAATGATTATTCTATTAATGGTTATTAGTGATTATTCTATTAATGGTTATTGATGGATATTCTATTGGTGGATATTGGTGCTTATTAATGGCTATTATATTAGTGGTTATTTGTGGCTATTCTATTGGTGGATATCGATGCTTATTAATGGCTATTCATGGATATTTTATTTGTGAATATTGGTGCTTATTAATGGCTATTCATGGATATTTTATTTGTGAATATTGGTGCTTATTAATGGCTATTATATTAATTACTATTGGTGGCTATTCTATTGGTGGATATTTGTGCTGATTAATTGTTATTATATTATTGGTTATTGGTGACTATTACATTAGTGGCTATTGGTGGATATTAGTGGTTATTAATGTTATTAAATTAGTGGTTATTGGTGTCTATTCTATTAATGGTTATTAGTGGTTAATCCATTGTAAGCCATTGATGGTTATTTTATTGGTGGCTATTGATGGATATTCTGTTGGTGGTTATTAGTGGCTATTTTATTAATGGTTATTGGTGGTTACTGTATTATAAGTTATTGTTGGATATTATATGTTATATTACGACTATTGATGATTATTTTATTATAAATTAGTTTTGGATATTATATGTTATATTACGACTATTGATGATTATTTTATTATAAATTATTGTTGGATATTATATGTTATAATATCATAGAATATTGGTAGGATTATATTGTAGGGTATTTTAAATTATTTTTCATAGGTTATTATTTTTTATTCTAAGTTATTTTACCTTAAGTCATCATATTTTATTTTAGATTATTTTAGGTTATTCTACTTATTATAAAATAATTTATAATAACATAGAGCAAAATGACCTTGAATAACTTAAAGTATAACTTGAAATAACATATACTAACTTAAAATAAAATAACCTAATGTATAGCGTAAGGTTAGTTGAATAATTTAATTCAGAATAACTTAAAAGCTTGTAATAAGCTAGTTAAGATACCTTAAGGTAAAGTAACGTATAATAGTTTAGGGTATAATAATTTATAAGATCCTATAATAACTTATAATAACATAAGGTATAAGTTAGAATAATTAAAGTAGCTTAAAATAATATAGGGTATATCATAAAGTAACATATATAAAATATTTAAGAAAACATAGAAATAAACCTATTTTCTACAGTAAATTATAATAATGAATTATGTTAATTAGTAATGAAACATGATATTTACATAATGATATTATAATGAAATAATTTTCATCAAGGTGAAATCAATAAAATGCAATGAACTAATTTCACTTTTAAAGTCCTATAGTGATCTAGGTTAGTGAACTGCACCCCACTTTTGTAGTAGTGCATGTTTGACATTACCGCTTGACATTTTTTTTTGTTTTTCCTTGAGTGGTGTCTTGTTATTCCCACTTTGGAAAATAAGGTTTAACTTTAATGATTTTTGTTGGGAGATTGGGAGGAGCTTCAAGCGGAACATTTTTTTTGTGCACAAACATTTCTTATAATTTTACCTTTGGACTGAACTCCTTCGACATGTATGCTCATTTTAGATTCTTCTTTTGGTTCACCCCTTATAACAACTTGGGTATTACTTAGTTTTAGGGCATGTTAGAAAGTATGCTCGTGCAATGAAGGCCTTTGCCCCCTTGGCCCTAGCTATTGCTTCTTTAGATACCATTTGAACTTTACAAGCTTTCCACCCTTCGATTTCACCTTCCTCCTACCCCAAGTTTTTTATGGACTTTTAGCCAGATAGAAACTTAAAGTTATATTTGGATTCTTTTAGGTTAACTTTCATGCGCATGTCCCATCTTTCCATAGGGGGACCTTTTGGCATGGTTTTAAAGTATCTTTGGGATGTTTTTGATTTTAAAGATTTTGCTAGCGGCTTCATTCAACTTCACTAGCTGAGTTCCCATGTTGCCATGGGTTACTTCCTAGGGCTTATTATTCACATCCTTAGTGTCGTTAGGTTTTTGGCTTTAGCCAAACCTTTAGGTGGCATTAAACCAATTATAGTAGGTGAAGTCCTTTATTAGTTAATTAGTAAAACCTTATGTTTTTAGTTTTAAAATGTGTTTTCTTTTCATTTTTCGCCTCATCAATTTGGCGTGGTAGTTAGAGGCGGGTGTGAAGTGATGGTGCACGATATTCAAGCTACTTTGGATGTCCACCTTGATTGGGTGGTGTTATAAGTGGATGTGATAAATGCATTTCACTCCATCTTGTGTAAGGCCATCTTTTAGGAAGTTCATGCAATAAGAGGCTAGTTATTTCTGCTCTTCCATTTTGTTCATTCTTTTTATGCCTAACAATTGCCCTTGTTCTTTAGTCATCATTCCCCCAAGGGTGAGTTATCTATTATCCTTTTGTCTATGGGCATGCGTTAGGGTGATTTGTTTGTTAAGCTTCTTTTTGTTCTTATTCATTTTTGTGCCTTGCAAACTTCTTTTGTTAATTTTCCTTCATGTCTTTTCTTTTTGTTGGTAGATGACGTTCACATCCTTGGCCATGTTTCCCTTGTCCCCTCCACTTTTGACCATTTTGCTTCCCAACTAGCTTCAATGGGTCTAGCTATCTAACTTCACAAGTGTGTTGCTTGGTCCCGTTCTAACTTACCCCTCAGTTTTTCCCCCCTTCATGGTTTTTGTTGCCTTTCAACGACATTAGAATTTTAAGGGTCCCCTTTGCCCTATGTCATAGTCTTCTTGCTTTTTGTAGGACATTTTGGAGGAGGATGTTCATCATGCAATGTGTTTCGAGTTTGGGGGATGTCCAAATTGCTTTCAAGATCCTATCTCGATGTTTTGCATAAAGACCTTTTTTTTTGCTTTGTGTTTTTTTACCACTCCTGAACTTTTGGCACCAACTTGTTTTCTTCAATTTGGCCCTTGTGTAGGTTTTCAAAAACCTTTTAGGCCCAAGTTTTCTTGAGTTTCCAAAGGTGCCTTTGGTGGGTCGGTAGGTTTTGCTGCCCATTTCTAATGGTGGGATAGCCTTCATTTTTGTAGAAACCATTGTTTTGACAACTTATTTAGGGACTTGGGTGTTAATAATGTTTGTCATCGCTTTTAAATCATTATTGGATTCACATATGTTCCTTTTGGAGGCTATTGGGATGAACAATTTGAATTCACTCCTCTTCCAGGCACACTTGGGGTTGTTTTAAGAACTTTTTCCCCTAGCTATGAAACATGTTTATCCTTGTTTGAACAACTTGCATAGAGGGCAATATATCGACTTTGGGAGATTATTTTAGTGATATTGCATGACCATTCCTTTGTTAACATCATCTCTGACATGTTTTTTAATTCGCATTGGGCATGTTTGAAGTCATGTGCAGGGTTTGGTGTAGGAGCTTGGTATTTATTCACCTTATCATCCCATGTTTTCATTTGCTTTCAAATGTTTTTTTTTTGCGTTGTGGACCAAGTTAGGCCTCCCCCATCCTTTGGTTCTTGGTCTGACACATTACATTTGTGGTTAGCCGTTAGACCCCATGGGGATCCACCTCCTTCTATGCCCATTGTGGGGAGAGGATTACATCTCATGATGTCGTTTGAAATGTTTTTGGGTCAATTGCAAGAAATGCAAGGTTTCATGTCTTGTAGGAACAAACCCACGTTCTTCCACCGCCTTTTCTTCAATTTTTTTGTTAACGGGTCGACATTGTTTTATTGATTGATGGCATTTGCAAATTGGCCAATGTCATCATTGCCAGCCCCATTCAAACAAACTTGGTATCATGGGCAACTATTTACTTGTGGGGTGGCGATGATAGTGGTAGCTTAGGTGAAGGAAAGACTTTATCGTGATCGTTACTTGACATATGTGTTTTTTCCTTTTGCCATAAAGGTTTTTGGGTGTATTCACTAGTTTTAGTTCGATAATTTTGTTCATTGATGTGCTAACATGGCATGGACAACAAAAGGCATGAGACCCTCCTTTATCGATGTTGCGTTCCTTTTATAGGCAAATCGTGTTGTTGGCTTTACAAAGACCGTAGGCCACCTCCAACTCAAGGCAAGTTGTTATTATAAAGGAGGGTTTTTCGAGGCTTGGAGTTTTATTAAGTTTACCTCCCCTTTCTTTAATGGATATGCTTCAAGCGACTAGTGGAAGTTTTGGTACTTAATGGTTCATTTACCTCCATGTGGCCCGTTTCTTTTGGGTTATTTACTTGCCTAGATTTTGGTCCTTGCCCCTTGTTGCCTTTTTTCTCACTTTCTTGGGTGCTTTCTTTTTATGAAGTTTGGCAGGGTTTCATAATCAATTGGTTGGCTTCATGAAAGAATCCATTGTTCAAGGTAGGTCCTTTCATTCATTCATTGATTTTTTAAGAATTGTGATTAAGGCAAAAATTGATTTTTTATATTTTGAGAACTTCTGACCCATGATGCATATGCCTAACCTTTACCTACTAGTTATTTCTTCGAGGCATAGAGAACTGCACAAAATTGGTTTTTACTATCGTTGTGTGGGTACATATTTTACTACAATATAACCATCAAGTTTGAATAGGGTGTATTGTTATTTAAAAAATTTTCAAAAAGATAATAATCTCACATAGTGTAGTGGGTATGTAAAATTGAAAAAATATGCCCTATTCATACCCTTGAATATATGCAAGACATATTTGTACCTAGGAGGGGATATGTGTCAAAAATTAATATAAGTAGGCTTAGGGTAAGTAAGATGTGAAACCTATGTATATTTTGTAAGTGTTTCCAATTTTGTTGATTTGTTGGAATGTGGGGTCAACAAACTAGTGATCAATCCCAAACACATAGTGGAGGTTTGATTCACAAAAGCTTCACAAATTTCCTTAGTTCTAGCATTTTATGTGTGTGTATGTCTAGCTTTAAGTAGTTGAGTTCCATGGTCATTGAGAAAATCAAAGTTTTTCTATGTGTTTGTGCATATTTGTATTCAAGGATGAATCAAACACTTTGAATTTTGCATTTTAACATGGGATTTATTCATGATCACATTGGGTTTGGAGTTTTGAAAATAGTTTTTTCCAATTTTTTTTCATTTTAAATTAATTAATTAGTACATGTTTTAAAACCCCAAATAAATGTATATGATACATGGGGTACATAGACCCTATCCATCTATTATAAATCACAAATTTTATATACCTAGATCTTATCCTAATGGAGAAAAATTAATGTTGATGTACCTTTACCCTAGCATATATCAAAAACAATATATCCACAAAACATTGGTTTTTTACCTTGGTATCAATATAGGTGCAAGTTATTTCAAGCGCATTTTTGTGTTCACATGCAACAATTTAAAATCTTGAATCAATTAGAGTTTTATGTTGAAAATTAGGGTTGAAATTGAAAGTCTTGTAATAAAAAAAATAAAATTATAATTGTCTTGTTTGAGCATGTCTGTCACAATACCTCAAGCACCCTATCAATGACAAGCTAATGATGTTTGGGAAGGAATTGATGTTGCACACCTCCATCACAACACTTGTATTGCCAAAAAAAATCAACATTGATAATTGTAACTCCTCATATCAATAACCATGCACAAGATATTATTGTTGACAACAACTTCAACATTGAGTTGTTTTTCTTATGTTTGTTTTCTTGTAATCTTGTGTTTGTTTATATTCATGTATTTTCTTGTGTTTATTCTTGAGTCTAGTATGAATTTGTTGACAACAACTTCAACATTGAGTTGTTTTTCTTATGCTTGTTTTATTGTAATCTTGTGTTTGTTTATATTCTTGTGTTTTCTTGTGTTTATTCTTGAGTCTAGTGCGAAAAGAGCTTAAGGAAGAGATCTTGAAGAGAATTTTACTTTGCCTTTTTTTGGACAATTTCCTTGATCTGGAACCATAATTTCTTTCATTTATTTCATTTCTTAAATTTATATCATTTTGCTTTTCTCTTTGTAACCTTTTGGAAATATTGGTTTGTGTTTCATGGATCACATTTTTTTAAAAGGAAGGTAGGGAAATGGAAATGGCATAAGGTATTGACAAGGTAAAATAAAATTTTAAAAATAGTCCACCCAAAACCTTAAAAATAGTTTAAAACATAATCACACAAAAATACAATATAAATATTTATAAATAAAATTTTGAAACCATTAATTCTTCCATTGAATTTATGGTAAGTTTTAAATAAAATTAAAAAAATTTAATATCATAAAAATAAGCTTAAATTATGTTTAAAATTAATTGGTCAATATGGTGTTCAAAGTTATTTTTACATTAGAAGTTTGATATATTATGATTATAATATGCAAAATTTAAAAGTACATAAATATTTTCTTATTTTTCATAAACCTCAAAGTTAAAAAACTTAAAATAAAATATGCTTGCAACCCATTTTATAAAACTAAAATCTTGTTGCAAGTAGATGCATTTAAATAAAATCTATTTAAATATATTTTCAAGATGGGGTTCTTCAACATTTTAACAATAATGTGAAAAATTATCATCATATTAGTCATTGAATAGAATAATTAATATATTTTCAATACATCAAATTTTTTTAATGATTACTTGTTTTTGTTTTTACGCATAGCATTGGGCTATTTAATTTAGCTTATTTTCACCCAATATGAGAAAAAGAAATTGTAGCATTGAGCATTTGACAATGTTTGGTTGTGATTTCTAGGGTTGAAATTTGATTAGCATATTTTGCTGGGGGATTTTGTAGTAGAGGTAAGAGGAATCAATTGTTGCAAGCACCAAGCCTATTGCAACTCTATTGCAAAGGGGAATGCAAATGTTTTCTTGAATAAATTCACACGAATCCTTGTTCATTCATTAGTTTGTTTGTTTTTTCTTTTTTTTTGGTTGATTGGCCTTTTCCAAGGAGAAATGTTTCTTTTTTTGTGTCATGGGTCTAATGTGATCTTGTTTCTTCATTTGTTATCAAAAGTGGGCAGGGGGGTTTGAGTCTACAATGTTTATGGCTATTGAAAATCTTTAAAAGAAACACTTTGATTTTAAGAAGTTTTAATTTTTAATATAGCTCTTAAAAATAAATTGATTTTAGAAAATTTTATTTTAAACATAGTTGTTAAAAAACATTTGATTTTAGAACATTTAATTTTTAATACAGCTTTTTGGCTATATATAGGTAGCCAAAAAACAAAAGGCTGGTAGTAGGGTGGCACCAGGGATGGTGGTGCTAGATCATGTTTCTGAACAAAGCAAGAATTACAAGTCTGAGCATCGTCTCCGCCTTTTGGAGCAAACTTCCTTAGCTTCTCACGCAGACGAAGAAGAAAGAAGAAGAGGAAGAAGAAGAAGAGCAACGGGTGCTGTATTTTGGAGTCGACATCACCGAGCAATTGTATAGACAGAGATACGTAGCTTGAAATCCAAGACGCGATCAATGGCGTTGGCGATTGCCTGCTGACAAATGCGTAACACCTCATCACTCTTCAAGTGCTTTTTCATTATATTTTTATCATAAGG